>Ga0196901_1000057_pt1 | contig 48436 bp, 65 predicted proteins | sample CB_VirMetaG_FD_169099 | JGI IMG/M metagenome (GOLD analysis project Ga0196901, IMG submission 169099) | Freshwater to marine saline gradient viral communities from Chesapeake Bay - CB_1504_1 Viral MetaG (v3) (version 3) | ecosystem: Environmental > Aquatic > Marine > Coastal | place: USA... | reverse complement strand
TAATATATCTATTTCTTGTAGTGTTTCAAAAAGGCATTGTTTACTTTCAAATTTCCCGCTATCCTCTATTACTCTATTGTTAAAGCTATTCGCTAAAATTGCTATCGGGTCAGTTATTAACACATCCATTTCTTGTAGGGTTCTAGTTAAACATTCCCCCGATTCAAAAATACCTCCGTCAGCTAACACTCTAATTTTAAAATTAATTGCTAGATTTATAGGCTCTTCATTAATAATACCGTATTTATAAGCTCTTCTTAAAAACATTAGTTAGATATATTTAGATAAATTTTATTTTCATTTCCTTTTCTAGATAAATAAGCTGTTCTCCTTCCCCCTAGTATTAAACCACCTTCCGCTATAACATTAGTAGAAGCACTTAAACTAGGTACAAATGTTACAATAAAATTACTCTCATTTATAAAAAAGGTTTCATGTTTATCAAGTAGTGTTGTATGGTCTATACCTATACTAATTGGTGCTAGGGGAGTAAAAAATATTTCGTTCCTATAAGTTGATTCATCTAAAGTAGTGTCAGCTTCAATAGCTACTTGTGTTATTTCAAGGCTGGGTATTTCATCTACATAAGCTAAAGCATTCCATTGTGTACCATTATGTACATTAAGTCTTGCATTTTGATCTAACATTACAAAACCTTTAACAGCATTTGTAATGCTTGCTAAGGTTGCTGTGAAAAACTTATGTGCCCCGTTTTTATACAGTGTCCAAGCATCTGAAAGGTTTAATGCGTTGGTACCGTTACCATAGTTTACAAGTCTATCTGTGCTATCATTTGAGGGGGTATAATCTGTAGTATATTTCCCACCTGCGTGTTCTCCTTCACTTTTTGCAAAAGTATTTATACCTTGTGAATGGGAATAGGCACCTGATGCTGTTGTATAAAGGCCTTGTGCATTAGAGTAATTACCTGATGCTATTGTATAGCCACCTTGTGAATAAGAGGTGAATCCGCTTGCTGTAGTATTGAAACCTGTGGATATACTGTAATCACCAGTAGCTCCATTTGTATTACCATTAATAGCCTTTGTTAAGTCAATAGCATTATTTCCAATATCCCCTTTGTACAACCTATCATCATTAAGTAAAGCATAACCCGTATTTGTTCCCTCTATTATTCTTTCAAGTTCCCCTCTTTCTGGAACATCATTTAAAGTAATAAACGGATTAACTCCGTCGGAACCATTATTAGTTAACTCACTGGTATTATCACCACTTTTTAAATAAGCCAATGAATTTAAGTCTGGTAAGTTAAGTAAATCCCCGTAAAACGCTTTTAAACCCCCTTTACCTATTAGTTTTTGTACTGGTTGCCAAAGGTTATCGTTTTGAGGGCTACGCCAGTCATAAGGTGGATTTGGGTCTAAGATAAAGTTGCCATTTCCCGGCACATCTGTAGTGCTTAATGTAGTCGTTGTGCCAGAGGTTCTTATCTGATGACCATCTGTTCCTCTACCCCATTGGTATAAATCACCGTAAGAGCTTGCATCGGTGCTGCTAGTTGCTACTTGTGTAGCCCCCAAGTTTTTATCCAACCAAATTCTACTAGTTATGGAATTATATACATAACCGTAAGTTAAACCTTCAATAACTACTATCTGCCCTAAATAACTATCATTAAAATTTTGTTGTGTAAAACTTCCATTTAATATTAAACGGACAGCGTTTCCGAAGACTCGGTTGCCTGTGCTCGTTCTAGCACTGGGGCTCGTGAATTCGAGGTTTCTCGAATTGGAGCTGATAACCGTACTGCTCCAATAGTAGCCGACGGTACCAGCACCGAAGAGCAAACCAAAGCCACCGTCACGGTAGCCCGACATGGTTAATTTAAGAGGTGAGGCAAAGGCTCCTGCTGCATCGTTGGTTCCCCAACTTAGACGTTCGGCATTCCATTCTACTTCGGTTGGTACTACTAAATTACCAATACCCACATTATTTATTGTTCCATCAGTCACTTCCCATTTAGATTCATCTACATCATTGCTTGTAATAAACGGATTAACTCCGTCAGAACCATCATTAGTAAAATTTGATGTATTTTGTGGTGTGTTTAATAGGTCACCATATTCCCCAGATAGAGCAACATTAGGTAGTATATCCTGTAACCTTACAGATTCTATACCTGTAGCAGATTTGTTTACCCTAAGTATCTCAAAACCCCTATTAAAGTAATCATTAAAGGTATCTGTTAAACCTAAGAAGGTGTCATTAGCTTGATTTGGGGTGTTAATACCTTTTTGAAATAAAATGTTATCTATTAAGAAAGAATAGCCTTCCTTAAAGGGTAAAGCTGTTATTCTTAATCCATAGATATCCCCAGATATAGTCCCAAAAGAAGTTATTGGTATAGACACTGTGTTATAAGTCCCTGATAAAAAGTCTATCCCAAACGAGTTATTTAATATCGTTATAGGAGCTGAAACTTGCTCCCCCAAATTGTCAAGAAGAGACATATACAAAATACCTTGGAAGTTAATAGTTTTAAAATCAAAGTTTATGTTTGAAGGGGTAACTATATCTGAATTTGTAAATGTTATACTGTTTAAATTATCTGTTGGTATGTTGTCAAAAAATATTCCCTTAGTTCCCTTTGAAGGGTCTACTGGATAATTAACATTTATAGTCCCTGAATTTTGTACAAAGGTAGAATCCCACTCAGATGGTTGACCTAGGTTTTCATCGTAGATTTGAACCGTCTCTAAATTTAAAGGTGCTGATGCATTAGCAGGTATGGTTACAGACGATAACCTTATCTGGTAGATAAAGTCAACTGTTGGCTCTTGTGGGTTTGCAGAAGGTATACCCTCCACCACAACAACTTTATTAGTTTGTGCGTCTATGGCAAACACATCTACCCTATCGTTAGTTAAGTCTGCTGGACTAAGCACAATAGGTGATTGGCTCTCAGATTGAAGGAGTGTATTATTAAACGTGTAGTCTATTTTTGTAGATGCAAACTCTAGACCTTGTAGCCAATAAACACTACCGGATAACACACCATTACTTATATTTGTGTTACCTTCACTCAAAGCAAGACTTATAATACCCCGTACAGAGTAATTCTTAGTCTTACCATTTTGGTCAAAATCTGATCCTATAACTGAATCATCTAAAGTAACTATGTTGTCTATAGGGTACTTAACTCTATTATTAATTCTTCCCATTTTGTTTTCTTGTTATAAGTATTTTTTGTAGTTTATTATCAGGCCTATTATAGTTCTGTAAACTGAATTGTTATTATATAATTTTGAAATAGTTCAGTGAAGTGTACTATCTCCCCGTAAACGTTTATGTAGGCATCTATGTCAGAGCCAGTTAAGGAATAACCTATTGGTAGGTCATAAATAGACGTAAAGTTAGTGTCTACAGCATTAGTGGGTATATTATCTACAACTATGGTTACATTTGCTATAGAGGGGTTTATCACTTGATTAGTTATTGAGTCCCTGTATGTAAAATTTGATATAATCACATCCTCCCCTGTAAGTCCTGCACCTAGAGTAGCAATACCTCCTGTGTTTAAGGAAAGTCCCCCCGTTGCTCCACTTTCTAATGTATAGTTAAATATAACTTGGCTTAACCCAATAGGGTTGTTTACTTCTAGTCGTATATTACCTGTTTCTATAAAAACCCTGAAGGCTATTCTGGATACTTCTGTAGGAGAAACATTTACCTTAAAGTGATCTACTACCACTGGATTAACACCAAACTGATTTGCCCCTTGGGGAAACATATTTAAAACCCTATATTTATTATTAACTAAATCTGCAGGTGTTACTAACTTTTGTATCTGTTTTACCTGTTTACCATCTACGGTAAGACCTGTTATATCGATAACCACTCCGTCTTGTACAGCTAAAGATGTTCCAGCAGGTACATCATTAGCTGTTATAAAAGGGTCAGTCCCATTCTCTCCGTTATTGATTAGTTGAGATGTACTGGTTGTAACTTCATTAGCTGTTATAAAAGGGTCAATCCCATTCTCTCCGTCATTGACTAGTTGAGATGTACTAGTTACTGCAGCAGGTACATCATTAGCTGTTATAAAAGGGTCAGCCCCATTCTCTCCATCATTTACTAATTGAGATGTACTGGTTGCCCCTTGACTTGACACCAAGTTTACTAAACCTCTAATAGAGTAAGTCTTAGTCTTATTGTTGTCATCGATATCTGAACCGATAAAATAGTCATCTAGGGTTACTGTATTATCTAGAGGGTACTTACTTGTATCATTAATTCTTCCCATGTCTTACTTTATAAGTGTAAATGTTTTGTTTAGTGTTAACCCTATTGTGTTTGTTAGGGCATCATATTGTGCTCTTACCCCAATACCATACTTACCCTCCCTAAGCCCTAACTCTATTGGAGTATATATCTGATTTGGTGTTATATATATTCCAGCACCGTACTCTGCTTGTAGCCTAGGCCTTCTTACTTCAGGTTCTATATCAACGGGTACAGTGTTGGGTTTAATTGTCCAATCCACGCTATAATCAAGTAAGCTTCCCCTTGTTGTAGCAAAGCCCCTAATTTGTATCGTGTCGTTATCAACAAGCACCTTTTCATATTCGTTTATTTTAATTGACTCTAAAAAAATTTGCTGCTTTTCTAGTGAGTCAAACGCCTCCTCATATTTTTTCTTCCACTCAGAATCTACATCTATTGTTTGATCCTTAGATGGTAGATATACTGTGTGCCTTTCAAAGGTCTCTACAGTATCCCTTATAACTCCCTTTCTTTCAGGTATTTCTATAGTTATAGTCTGTGGTCTATCCTCCTGTTTACTTGACATTAAAATTTGCCATAGTAGTATAGCTATGAGCAATCCCAGTAGTATGTCAGTTTTGTTTGTGTTTATGTTCATGGTAATATGGGATATCCCTCACTATCTTTTGGTAATCTCTTAAGTTGTGTTGTCTTGTACCCAAAACTTCTTTGGAAGTGTGGGAGATCGTACCTCTTTCCTTTACTGTTTATCAAACCCCATTGCCATTCATATTTTTTAAATATCTCGGCTACCTCAGTCCAGTCAGCTATTCCATCAAGGTCTCCATCAAATATAGTGTCCCAACTGGCTTTTTCAAAGGTACCATTTTTATCATTATCCCTAATAAGTACAATATCTATTGCTAGACCATAATTGTGAAAGGAATAACCCCCTGTAACCCAAGTTACAATAGGCCTTTTATCTCCATTACGGCCTTGCTTATACAATTCATTCTGTTGCTTAAGTGTTCTGAGGATATCACTAAACCTAACCCTGACGTATTTAGAAGACACCTTATCGCATATCTCTAGATAAATGCAATAGACTGCCTCTCTTAAAAAAGGATGCACTTGGGCTATCCTATCTACCGTTATGGAGTCTGCATTGGGGTGATCTTTAAGTTTATTGATTAGTTGCATCATCACTCCTCATTTTTACTAACCTCTCTAATTTCTTTAACTCCCTAGTCAACCTATCCACTTTATCCGTAAGGGTTGAAACTAAGTCCTTAAGTTCTAAGTTTTGTCTCCTTAAAGAGGCATTGTCCTCCTCCATCATATCTATTGTATCCTTAAACCTCTTTGTACTGTCGTCTAACATTGTTATGGCTAACTTCCACTTTTCACCTGCTACACCTGTTTCCTTCGAGTCTAGATCTAATTTATTCTTTTTTCTTGCGGTTAAATAACCAACAAGACCTACAATAGTGGGTATAACTATTGTTGTCCAATTAGCTACCATCCATGTTAATGCTACTTCCATTTATTTGGTTTTTTTACAAATCCTACGTAAAAGACACAATCCTCTAACGCTTTAATTATATGCCTTTGGTAAGGGTTTATTTTCATTGTTTCCATATGAGAGACTTCTTTTTTATTTAAACTGTCATAGATGGAGCCCTCTGAAACAATAAGGGTTTCCTCACAATCGTGATAGTGGTTGTGCCATTCCTCACCAGCCTTCATTGTTACCCTAAATGACACCCTCTGAGGGTGTTTATTTTTTACCCTCGTGCAAGTCACTGAATTAGGTCTTTCTGGGTAGATATCTTCACACTTATTAAAAGGTGTTTTACTCAGCTCATCAAAGGTTACTAGGAGTATCCTCTCGTCCTTTAGTTTTTCTATGGCTGTTAAGACTTCCGTCTTCTTCCGCTTTAAAAAATTAATCATAACACAAGTTTTTTATCCATACATAAGGCACGAAGAAAACTTCAAATATTGTTAATAATACCAAGCTAAAAATTCTAATACCCTCTTGTTTCTTTTTCATATTTTTTTTTAACTAAAAAAGCTATTATTGACTTTATACATAACCCTAATTGTTTCTAAAAGCCCTCTCTATTATAAAATCTATATCATATACTATTGCATCACCACTACAGGTCAAATAAAGGCTTCCCCCATTAGATAAAAAATTATCTAGGGTATAATAATCTAAATTTTCTGTAACTACTGTGGCTACACCAGATCCTTTAGCTAGACGAATAGTCCTAGACCATACAACATTTTGAGTACCCTCAATTTTAAGTTCTAGGGTTAGGTTTTTATCATTAGTTAAAGTTTCTATAATAAAACTTATTCTTGTTAAGAATTTGTCCCCCGAGTTGTCATTTTTAAACTTGTTCGTTAGGGGATCCCATAAGTCATTAGCCCCAAACAGCCCCACTATATCTAACACTGATCCAGCGTTATTTGTTAATTTCTTACTAACATCTAATACTAGATTAAAGGGGTTCAGTTCTGTGTATTGAGTGTCAAAGAACTGAACCCACCCCATAAACTCTTTATCTGTTTTTTGACTTAGGCTTAAGATATTAGCTTCAAGTTGAGTGGCTATGGCATTCCTATCAGATACCCATATTGTCCCATTCCACACGTACCATCCTGCTGGTTTGTAACCGCTTAGTGGGTTCCACTTAGTTCCGGTAGCTGTTTCTACATAAGATAACTCACCTGCTACAAGACCATCTTGGAGTTCAGCAAAGGTGTCCTTTTTTTGTTTTATAACAACTCCACCTAAGCTCCCTATATTTGAGATTATTAAATCTGAGAGGTAAAGTATAAGTGTATCAAGATCCGTAAAGAAGGTAATTCCGTTAGTATATAGACTAAATGGTATAGGGTATACTAATACTGAACCGCTAGAAAACTTAGACTTTAGGCCTACGTTAACTCCGTCCTTTATTAGGTTTCCTGAGGTATCAGAAAGCAGGTTGTTGTAAACCAGTACATACTCGTCCTTTTCATATTCTAACCCGTTAAGGTTAAAAAATTTATCTGGGTTTATTAAGCTTTCTTTTACTAACATGGTTAATTTTTGTACATTTGCAAATATACATCATTAATAAAAGGAGTAATTTTATGGCAGCTAAATCTAAGAGTGCAAAGTATTATGCTAATAATCCTGCAGCTAGAAAGAAAAAAGCTGCTACAGATAAGAAAATAAACGCTCGTCCGGAGCAGAAGAAAAAGAGAGCTGAGGCTAACGCTAAGGTTAGAGCTAGGAAAAAATCGGGTAAATCAACTCATGGCCTAGATTATGATCATGCCACTAATAGGTTTGTTAAGACTTCTGTTAATAGGGGTAGAAAGGGAGAAGGGAATAGATAAAAAGTAAGAAAGATAAAAGCCCCTACTCTGGGGCTTCTTTATTTTTATCTTTATTCATCTTCTTAATCATATCCATATAGTAGGTATTGATTCTTTTACCTGAATCCTTTAGAGCCAATTTGTTAGCTGTTTCCTTAACTGGTATAGGCTCAAGCCCCATAGAAAACTTGTGCATATCATTACACAGCTTCTTACCCTTTTGCGTTAAGGAGTACAACCTATGTATCTTCTCTTTAGGTATAGCTGGCCTCCAAAGTGAAATCCAACCCTCTTCAACATACTTCTTCATACTCTTCATTGGGTACATTGCCACAATTTTGTGAAAGTCAATAAACTGTCTTTGTGAGAAAGCCCCTAAGCTGTAAAGATACAATAAGGTTTCTATTTGAGGTCTAGTTAACTCATGATTTTCTGTAGCCCACTTAAACACAACTCTAACATACTTCAAAAAGTCATAGTCAACCTTTGTGTTGTACCTAGTAGTTGGTTGCTTCTTTGGTGTAATCAAATTATGCTCAGTCCCCTTCTTGTAGTTGTAGTTATTCTTAATTCTAGCTGCAGCACCCTTCTTACCTGCCTTAGATTTCATTTCCTCTATTCTGTCAATCTGGTCAAGGTGCCACCTCTTTGTTCCTATCTTTGCCATTATTATATATTTTATTTTACTATAGGGTTCAAAGATACAACATTTTTTATTAATAATAGTATATAAAAAATCCCCTATCATTTACGATAAGGGATTTTTGTTTTTGTAATAAGCTAAAAATTAATACTTTTCGCTCTGTTGTTAATTAAGAGATATCGTTAGTTGCGTTTGGTCTAACCTCTACGAAATCAAATGTGTAAACACCAGTAGCCATTACGGTTGTAACGTTAAAAGCGTATCCTTGAAAAGGTAATGCACCTGTAATAAAGGTAGACACCGCTGTTAAATCAGAAACTGCTGCTGGATTCTTAGCATAAGCTGCTTCAACTAATTCTACTTTACCCATAGCTGCTTTAAAGGCATCAATTGGCATTGCATCTGCTGTTAGAACACCACCACCATCAACGGTACCAAAGATTACACTTACTACTCTACTTTCTGTTATTGCTTTTCCTCTAATTGGCATAATTTTGTTTTTTTTTTATTTACGTTTAAGTTGCAAAGATAATACATTTTTATAAATAAACCTAATTTATTTGTAACACGCTGTTATAAAGGACTTTACACGCTTATCTTGTACTACTATAGGATGCTTATCTACGTAAGACTTAACTTTAATCATCATATCCGGACTTTGTCTACTAATGAAGCCCTTATAATCTTGTACAACATCATGTATTTCAATTTGTCTGTGCTCTGTTCTTATGCAATCTTCTAGATCCTCAATGAACTCATGTAAGTTGAAGACTACCCTTCTTGATTCCTTAATCATATCAATTATTTATATTACAAATATAATGAATTATTGTCTCTATCCTATAAAAGACTATACAACTTACTAATATATCTAACCTCAAGGGTCTTCCATTTAGTTCTTTCCTGTATTCGACTATCTAAAGTAGGTCTTGATATACCCAAATCTTCAGATAGATCTTTCTTTGTAGTACCATTTGTGAGTAATCCTATTACTCTTCTTGTTGTTGTTTCCATTGTGTTATAATTATGAGTTAATATACCTTTTATATAATCTACTAACCTGCATCTCGCTAAAGTTGTTATCCTTACTAGTCTTGAATCCAGACTTATTCAACTGCTCTGTAATGTACTTGTTTGTCTTACCAACTTGTTTAAGGGCTATAATAAATGCTCCAGCCCTTTTGTTCTCAGGGTTGTTGTAAGCCTTTCTTTTTCTGGAGGCAATACTTCTGTCCCTAGCCAACTGATTTAAGTTCTGAGGGCTTCCTAGAGCCTCTACAACCTTACCAGCCTTTGATATGTAAACCTCTCCAGCTAAAACCTTTTCTTTAATCTCATTTAAGGCATTCTTAGTCCTAGTAGATATCTTTTCCCTCTCATCCTTAGCAAGTACAAACTTGATACCCTTAACCATTGCTGGATCATTTGGAGCTGTAGACTCTATAAAGTTAATACCAGCTTCGTCTAATTCAACCATTATCTTAAACCCACCACGAGATATCCTAGACATTTCCTTAACCACTAAGGTTGCATTGTGTAGCTTACAAGCTTCGATAGCAGCCTTTATACCCTTTCTATCATTAGAGGTACCGGACTCTATATCCCTAAATTCACCTACTAACTGACCAGTGGAGTTTATGTACTCGATTACACTCCTCTTCTGAGAGTCTAGGCCTAAACCAGACTTACCTTGATCCTTAGTAGATACTCTATAGTACCCAACAAAATTTTTACCTTCCATAATTGTATGCTTTTTCAAATGCGTATTTTTCTTTTAACCCTATTTCCATGTAGTAGTAATATATTGAATGCCTGTAAGGATCTACTATCCACCACCATATAAGTACTACCTCTCTAAATATTTTCATTCCCTTTTGTTTTTGCTTGTGCAAATCTACGTAAATACTTTTACATACACAAGTAAAAAATAAAAAACTTTTATAAAAATATTTAAGTTGTTGATTTATAAGGTTATAGGTTCAGTGGAGATTGGGTACACCATTTCCTTTAATGCACATTATAGTTTTAAGAAGGATACCCTTTAAGAAGGGGGCGATACCTTATACTATATTGTTACAATATGATGATTAACTTTTTGTTCGTTAATCCTTTTAGCTACTATTAGACTTTGAGGCACGACTCTCAATGTTCCCTATCTGATCAATAATGTGCATTTAGGCAAGAGTTGTCAGGTGTGGACATTGCTCTCTTTAGGAACGCTAACGTTTGACTGTTCTATATTTGTTAATCTGGCCTACTCCGAACTTCAACCTTAACCAATATATCCTTGACGTTTGAGATTTTTATTTGCTAACTTAGCAAAGAGTGGTCGAACCGTTAGAAAACACCACTTCATTTATTTGGTTGCAAATATAAAACAAATATCTGAATATATCAAATAGATATTATCTATAGTAACTATAAAGAAAATCTATTGTTATTGGGTTAGTCATTAACCATATTGATAGATATCCTCTATAATACATTACTATACCATAAGTAAAAACTATAGTTATAGGGGTTTAACCCCTCCGGAACCCCTATAAAGTGGCTACCAACCTTTTAGTATTTGATCAAACCAATATCAAATGGTCTTATCATAGGTTTGTCTCTGGTTAAAATAAGCATGATATTTTGAAACTTGGTTTTATGGGGTTAAATCAAGCCTGCTGCCGGATGTAAGGGTCTGGTAGAGGGAGATTTTTAGGGGTTTGACTATGAAGGGGTTTTAAGGGGTTTAAGGGGGCTTAGGGGTTATTTGGTTAATCAAGGCCGAAAGGTAGAGTTGGTGAGGGCTGCCAAATTTTTTTATAAAAATTTTTAGTCTCCTCGAGTCATTAGGGTCTATATAATATTGCGAGGGTCAATGTTCAAAAAGGAAACGGGATTCCAGCGTGCGTACACGTGCGTGCGTTTCCATTTTACCACCAGTTTTTCAGCTTTTTTGTAGAGCCTATGCGGGTTGTACGGCCTCTACTAACCTCTGTTAAATACTCATTTAACAAGCGTTATCGGTGTGTGGCCTTAATTGTTGCACAGAAAGGAAACGATAGGTTGGGCTGATCATTTAAGGACTGTATGCCTATATATGTTAAATGCTTTATGTTTTAAAGATTTCACCGACCAGAGACAAATAAATTTACCAGCTTGAAACCCCTATAAACCCTACAAAAATGAAATTAATGTAAAAAAACCTCAAAATAAATTAGGATATAGCATTTAAACCGCCTTATATTTGCACCGTACTTAGTTGTTAAGCACTTTGTTCTTTAAAATTATTGAAATACACCATATAAAAGTGATCTAATAAACTTTTAGGCCGTGCCTTAGCATTATGACTAGGCTGAAATATCATCCTAACGTTAGTTATTGGCAAGTAGTCTCTTATTAAAAGTATTTCAATAACAAACTGAAATATCTCAAAACTTATAAAGTTTATATGTAGCTTGTAGAGTAGGCGTATACTTACTAACTAACCTACAGTAGTACTTTATATATGGAAAATGAAAGTATTTCAAAAATAAACCGCAAAAAATTAGGTTTGCATTATTTAATGGCCTTATATTTGCACCGTACTACATCAGTAATTCGTTCTTTAAAATTTCACATAATAGTTAACATTGATCTCAAATGTTGCTTACTACAATAAACAGTTGAATTATCCTGTAAGTATTAAGCCGTTTCAACGTTTCAACCTCAGGCCTATCTTATAAGAGCAAACCTAACAGTTGCAACCTACATAAAACAAAGGAGGTAAATAAAGTGTTAAAAAGCTTGTGAGATTAGAAAAGACGTTGTAGATTTGTACCATCGATAGCAAGCAAGCTGCTCAACAGTCGATATAAAAATAAAGTGTTAAAAAGCTTGTGAGTGTAAAAGTATTTACATACCTTTACATCATCGTTACGAAAGTAACAGTAGTTAAAAGATTGGGATTGTCTACACATATAGACATGAAATTGAGAACTACTATAAAAAAGAAATTCTATGGATTTTAACGGGGTTAAACCGTGAAAGTTGAAGTAGTGTGCTTAGTCGATAAGTACGTATTTAAACAGTCGCTTAATTCCCATTCCATAGGCCTACCTACTTAGTATAAATGTAGGGCTATCCTTGAGCCAAAGACGGGACGTAAGTGTAAGTATGTGGGAGCATTCCCCACCTATGAGGTCTAATCTCATAGCCAAACGATAACTAGATACTGGGTTGGTTGATCAACTCGCTGTGTGAGGACAAAATCCGCACTAACCAGTCAAGCCTTGTAAACTTGAAATGTTAGTCCTACTTTATAGTAGTGTGAAGGTGTACCGTGAACCTACAAAATATCAACTATAATATCTGGCTAAATAGGCCAGTTAATTTGTTTAACAAAGTTATAAAGCATGCCTTGCCTTGTGCTTGGAGCTAAGTGGTCTTTTCCAGCAATTTTAACCACAATAAAAAATAAAAGCAATTACGATACCTACCTAGATAGGTATTAGTCTAGTTGAAACAGCTAGGGGCGGTGTAATTAATTCATAGCACTGTTCAAAACCAATGATAAACATTAGGGTTAACAAAATGAATTAGCACGGGGTGGGTTTATTAGATTAGACTGTATTAGAAACCGTTTGAATACAAAAATCTTCTACGATAGCGTGAATAACAGTAACGCATTGATTCGTAAGCCAGTGGCACACTATAGGTGTATGCAGCAATTGCAACCACTGGCACTTAAATTAAACATTATGAACACAAGAAAACAAGTGTTAATCTCAATAGGTGGCATCATACTAGCATTTTCCCCTATAATTATACCTTACCTACTGCATATAATGGTAACTAACATTTAAAATTAAACATCATGAAAAATCAAAAAACTATCGACTTTTTAACCAGTATCTTAATAAATCGCTTTAATGACGTTACAAGTTTTAAACTTGTAAAAGTAGATGAATCAAAAATCACTAATTTTATTAATGCTTTTTGTAAGCCTACTAATTACGGAAATATTACTGTATCGGTTTTAACTTATGATAAAAATACAGAATCTGGGGACTATATTCGTATCGTTTCTTTTAATAAATTAACTCTTCAATTTTAAAAACTAACTAACACTTTAAATTAAATTAAGATGAGAAAATATTGTATGTATGTCGTTGATTCAAATGAAGAAGATTTTGATAAAGGTCTAGCTGGGTATGATGAAGTAAAAAATTGTGCAATTGATTATACAGAATCTGATGATTTTGAATCACTATTAAGATTACTTGTAAGTGGTATAAACAATGAAGAATATTCAGACCAAAATTGGTATTATATAACTGATGAAAATGAGGGGATAATTCTTATGAGTTAATGCACCCCTAACACTTTAAATTGAACACTATGAAGACATTATTAAAAGAGAAAATTAAGGGAATAGGACTTTTGGTTACATATATAGTCCTAACACTACTATTTTTTATCCTCACGGCATACTTAATGCACTTAAGCCACATTCTACAAAAATAAAAAAACACAATTATGAGATCATTTATAAGCCTTTCAGAGGCACAAAAAAGAAGTTTAGATAGTAGGTACTTAATATTTGCCCCTAGCAAAACACAAGTATCAGACAATGGCCAGCCATATGAGATAATAGCTGGATTCAAGGTAGTCTGTCAAGTTCGTACAGAGTATTTAATTGATGAGGGCTTTCACCTACATGGTAACAATCAAATTATATAATTATGGCACGTCAAAAATCTGGTAGAGTTCAAGCACTTAGAGATATAAAAGATTGTGTCCTAAAGTATGTTACATATGATAACGTGGGGCAACCCGAAATATGGACTGTTACCCCTAGTAGCTTACTATTAAGCAATGCTGTAGAGTTAAACAAAGTATTAAATATTAAATAAAGGAACTAATGAAAGGTCTAGTAAAAAAAGTCGTAAGAGTATTAGAAGTTGCTGGTAAAGCTGCATCTCAAGCAATAAATAGTTAAACCCACAAGCTAGAGTTATGGTTAAACTTGATGAAATTAGCTGAGATCCAAAAACCAATAAACAAACCCTATCACCTAGAGAATATTGATAGGGTTTACTAATTTAAACAAATGAAAATGGATATTATGGAAAGTATGGATGAAAAAGAAAGTCTTATAAGTATGATCGAAAGCTGCTTCGCTTATGGCGAAGAGGCTAAAAATAGTCGGAGCTATGATAAATATATTAAACCCTTCAAAGATGAGATGAGCGAAATAGAGTTCAACTCTATCTATGAGGACACTATAAAAGACCTTAAAGAAAATTATGTTATAAAAAAGGACGTTTATATAGACTCAGAGGGGTGCAGCTATAATGAATTAGTTAAAAGAAGTTAAAACATACAATCATGAAACAAGCATTTAAAAGTAAAACTTACTACACAAAGAGAGTTGTAAATAATATACTAGAAGTATACGATCAATCAAATGATAAGTCAGATTGGTATCAAGAGGCAAATGACTTTGCGTGGGATTTAGCAAATAAATATCTAGGGGGTACAGAAAATTGTCACGCCTCTGTATGCGGTATAATCGCAGCACTTTCCCCCCTAAAATCATGGGAGGAAAATAAAAAAATCGCTATCAGCTTTTTAAAAGGGGACAAAGTAAAGCATACTAAAACAATGGCTGGCAAAGCTTATGCGATATCTAAATCAGATGGACAAATAGATACAATAGTAGGTATCTTAAATGGGCTTAAGATCACTTCATTCTTTTTAAATATATACAACCCCAAAACAAGTCAAGCTGTCACTATAGATAGACACGCTATATCAATAGCAGTGGGACAAATTATGACGGATAATTTCTCTATGACTCATAAACAATATTCCTTCTTTCAAAATGCCTATAGAGTGGCAGCTGAGATGCGAGATGTACGACCACTACAAATGCAAGCGGTAACTTGGGTTACATGGAGAATGATGAAGGATAAAAATAATCAAGAGTTTAACTTACCATTTTAAATAATACAATCATGAAAAGAATAGAACTAAAACAAAGGGTACTTAAAATATTTAAGGATATGCTAACTAACAAGCTACCCCTTAGACACTATATAGGTGAACTCTACGCTATAGAAATAGCCCTCTGGAGCGGTGAAGGGGACGATCTACCTAAGGATTTATACTTTGTAGGATTATCCATTGATGGCGTAGATACTAATATAATTACACTAAATCATTTACTAGGCTCTGCCAGTAAATGGAGGGAGGTTGAAAAACAGATACGCTACATACTAGAAAACCCTAATAAACTATCTGTAGAGTACAGATAGTTAACAACTAACACTAAAAACACGGCTATGGCTTACAACACAATTTCCAAAAAGTACATTCTTGACTACATAAATAAAGAGTGTGGTAGCGAAATGCGACATGATCTAGCTAAATTTATAGCTACAATCAATAACACTGCAAGTCAATTTGACTTGAATAAAAAAGACTTATTTCACTACATGATAGAAAGGGCAGATACAATACCTATGAGCCAATCTTACGGTTTTGATACCGCCTACGGCAGAGAGATAAGAGGAACATTTGAGGTTAATTATTATAATTTATGATTATGACACGATACGATATAATGACTTACGAGAGTTGTAATACAACTATCAAGATCACAGATCAATTTAAAAGGGAATGCGGTATAGAACCAGATGAAAAGTTCAAGATCACTAAAGTAATAGGTAGCTTTGATCTTGTTGAGATCACAAATCAATACGGACAAAAACACACCACAAACCCTAGAAATCTAATAGCACCAACACATTGAATCACTATCATGAAAACAATCATACACGTCAACCAACACGTCATAAAGTCAAACTCTAAAAGCGACCATAACAACCCAGTATTGACTGTTAAGACCTACAAGAGCAATCAATATGCTCATGAGGCTATCATATACGATCAAGGTGGTTTAGAGGTAGCTAGAGTAGTCTACTCTAAAGATAAGCCACTGAGTTGTGGGGCAAAAGTTTGGATTGAAACACAAAATAGAGTTGAAATAAAATAAAGCTAACTTAAATTAGATACTATGGATTTTTTAAGTATGAATTTGCCACCAGAAGAAAACGACAAAGACAAAAATTTAGATTACTTTTTTGATTTTATGAATAATCAAATGAAAAAAATAGAAGAAAGCGATCAAAAATATAAAATCAATAATTTGCTACTCGGTAACGACATAACACCTTGCAAGTAGATAAAAACAAACATCATGAAAACATTAGCAAAATTAGGTAACTTTAAAATCAAGAAATAATGAAAAACGTATTTGCAAAACAAAAAGAGTTAAAACTTTACAATGAAAAAGGAGATTTAGTGTATGAGTTTTATAAAGATCCTGACGGTTGTTGGTGTGAAAGAACTTACGATGGTAAGGGTAATAGAGTAACCTATAAAAGGTCTAATGGCTATTGGGGTGAAAGTACCTATGATGATAAGGGTAATGAATTAACCTTTAAAAACTCTTATGGTAATTGGATTGAAAGAACCTATGATGATAAAGGGAATCAATTAACCTATAAAAATTCTAACGGAGTATCAAGAGGTTTTGGTATCCCAGAATATACAATGCAAGAGTTAACCGAAAAACTAGGCAACTTTAAAATTAAAAATTAACTAACATTTAAAATTAAACATTATGAAAAACATATTAGGAAAAAAGAAGAATTTAGAATTTTACAATAAGAAAGGGGTTTTGGTATATAATTTTTATAGGAATTCTGATGGTTATTGCTGTGAAAGCACCTACGACGATAGGGAAAATGAATTAACCTACAAAAATTCTAGTGGGTATCGGTATGAATACACATACGACGATCAAGGGAATAAATTAACCTATGAAAATTCTGATGGTTATTTTGGTGAATACACTCGTGACGATAAAGGGAAGGAATTAACTTTTAAAGATTCTAACGGAGTATCAAGAGGTTTTGGTATCCCAGAATACACAATGGAAGAACTAGTAGCAAAACTAGGTAACTTTAAGATAAAGAAATTATGAAAAACTTACAAGGTAAACAAGAGGATTTAAAACTCTATAATAAGAAAGGTGATTTAGTATATAAATTTTATAAAAGTTCTAATGGTGATTGGTATGAAAGCACCTATGATGATAATGGTAATGAATTAACTTTTAAACATTCTGATGGTGATTGGCGTGAAAGCACCTATGACGATAACTGCAATAGATTAACTTTTAAATCCTCTGAAGGTAATTGGTCTGAGTGTACATACGATGATAAGGGTAATGAACTAACCCATAAAAGTTCTAAAGGAGTAAGCAGAACTTACAACATACCCAAGTACACAATTAAATAACTAACTAAGATAGTAGGGGAAGAATTTAAAATAAAGAAATGATGAAAAAGACAACAACAGAAGTATTTGGGGGAAATTTATCAGTCTCATGCCCCAATTGTAAAAACTGGGAGGAGCAACCTATTGATCAACAGAGGCATCACCTACAAACCTTTGAGCAGACTAACTTCTTAGGGTACTCCGAGATGGGTAATGAAGTTGTGGTTATGAATTGCACAGATTGTAAAACACCCTTTCACCTTGAGTGGGATTTTAATAATGACTCAAGCTATAAAGCAGCCAATGCTATCAAGTGGATTGATGGCTTAAGCAAGACTAGGTATAAGCAAGGTAGAGAACAACTAGGTAGCCCGTCATTAGGTTTTTGTTGCCTTGGTTATGGTTGTCAATTACTAGAAGTAGACTACGCAATTAACGATGGTGTATCACGAGACTTTAAAAGTAGAGTCGGCTTGTTATACAGTCAAGGGATGTTTACTAATGAGGATAAGTTTAGGAATGACAGCAAGTTATCCCCTTCATCTGAATGGGAGTGGGGTAATGGTATAGGGGTACAAAACTTAACAGGTCTTAATGATCAATTAGGTTACTCCTTCAACAAGATCTCTAAGTTTATAAAAGCAAACATAGAGAGATTATTTGAATATGACGTAGCAAAACTACTTAAATCTCACTATGATGTCAGTAACTAAAGCAATCGGTTATAAGCAACAAAACGGAGCGAAGACCGCAACTGTTAAAACCTTCAAAGACGAGAGGCACTTCGACAACTGGCACGGTTACATGATAAACAAAGGGTATAGCATTGATTCTGTACACACAGTAGAAAATGATAACCCTCAAACAACTTAAAAAATATTCTAGATGAAAACAAAAATAATAATTGCAGGACATTATATGAGTGTATCAAAATTAAGGACGTTCATTCAAGCCTATAATTGCACCATTAAAAAGCTTCAGTTTAATAGCTTACTTCTTGAGTTTCATACCAAAAAGGAAGCAATTAAAGCATTAAGCAATGCCTACCAGAACTTAAAAGGTGACGAAACCACTTCTTACTCTAGGGGTTCTTCAATATCCTATGATGCTGGGAGAGCTTACATAAAACTAGAGTAGCAGGTATGGTCAATTATCAATATCATAATTAAAAAACCTTAAAAAATATAATATGATTACAACAACACTTTTCTTAACTTTGTTATTATCCCCTTTTACCTCTTATGAGTTAAATGATATACGCTTTGTGCTAAAGCACGTAGAGACAAATAATCAACCTAATTTAATCGGGGATAATGGTAAGGCCTATGGAGTATTACAGATACATGAGATTGCAGTAGATGATGTCAACCGAATTTATGAGACAGACTACACCCATGAAGATGCGTTTAACGTTGTATGTGCAGAGGAAATATTTAATCTAGCTATTAAAGCTGGGATTAAAAGGTATGAACAGATTTATAACAAAGCCCCAACCGAAGGTGAAATTGTAAGGATGTGGAATGGTGGTGTATATCGTGGTTACAAGATTAAGGCTACCTTAAAGTATTATAAGAGGTACAAAAAATACAAAAGTCTCTTATGCAGCTAACGTTTTACGGTTATAAGATGGTCGAGAAATACATAACCATATTCCCGACCTCAGGAAAAAGGTATCCCTGACTTTACAACAAAGGTATAAGGCATCGTTTTAATGTGCCTTATACAAAGTTAACTAATGAGTTTACAAATTAAATCAAAAGTAAACCTTTGAGTTTACAAATTAAACTAAAACGAAATGACAAATCAAGATTTTAGAACGGCATTAAAAAACGGAAAGACTACCGTTATTTTTACAGATGTAGATGGTAAAAAATACAACCATACAATTTTAAAAGCTGGTAAAATACAAGTTAATTTATTTAATAATTATTTGAATAAAGAATATAAATTAACATTTAGAACTCATAAAGAATTTAAGGCTTATGAATTGGCATAGTAGATACAAATCAAAGTTGTAGTTAACATAAACAAACAATAAACGATATGAGCAAAGAAGCAAAAGAGTTTTTCAGACAGAAAACAATAGATAACGCAACAAGACCAAAGATGAAGGAATCCCTTGCGTTAGTAAATAGAGAAGAGGAGGGAAGGATTATGCAGGAATATGCCGACGAGCAATTACGGTTACACGGTGTCCAGTTTATTAAGTGAAAAACTGGACAATAATATGAAGGAAAAGATTGAAAAGCAACAAGATACAGACATGAACCTACTAAATAAGTTAACTGTAGGTGGTGTTACAAATAATTAATTAAATTAAGAAATGAAAAACATATTTGGAAAAGAAGAGGATTTAAAACTTTACAATAAAAATGGAGTTTTGGTTTATGAATTTCGTACACATTCTGACGGTTTTTGGTGTGAAAGAACCTATGATGATAAAGGTAATGAATTAACCTTTAAAAGTTCTAACGGTTATTGGTCTGAGTATACCTATGATAATAGCGGTAATGAATTAACCGTTAAACTCTCTAATGGTTATTGGGATGAAAAAACCTACGATGATAAGGGTAATGAATTAACCTTTAAAAACTCTAATGGTTATTGGTATGAATATACTAGGGATGATAAGGATAAAGAATTAACCTTTAAAAATTCAGAAGGAGAATCCAGAGGCTTCGATATCCCCGAATACACTATGGAAGAACTAACTAAGATAGTAGGCGAAGAATTTAAAATAAAAAAATAATGAAAAACGTATTTGGAAAAAGATGATAGTGGTTGTGTCTCTTATTACCACCAAAAGACTGTAAAATGTTCACATTAAGCAACATTATACCCTAAAGAATATAAGAGTAATTTTGTAACAATTATAGTCAATATTTGTGACAAAAAACCCTACTAATTTGTTTTATTCTTGTAACAATTATAGGTATATATTTGTTACGAAAAAGCTCTATAAAATATTGATTATATTGTATTTATTAATTACACATAACCATATTCCCGACATCAGGAAAAAGGTATCCCTGACTTTACACAAAGATAGATATGAGAACAAAAATTAGATTATTATGGTATTGGCTTGAAACAAGGCACGCAAAATTATTGCGTTTATTTGGTATTGTGCGTAGTACGGATTGCATACCTGAAGGAATGTATTGTTATGAGTACGATGAAGAACGCAACACAAAAGAGCCTATTGATGGTTATTGGATTAAAACTTGTAAGTATTACAGGAGCACACCAAAGACAAAAGGCGTTGCGTGTACTTATGTGGGATACATGGGGTTTGACCCTTGCCTATATGACCAATGTAAAATATGTGGTGTAAAAGATTCTTTTAAAAATGAGGATTAGTATTACGCACAACGGTTTGAATATGGGTAATGGGGAATGTTACACGCAATCCGTGAAAGTTGACGAACAAGTAACGCTCTTGGGAGGTATCCAAGTTCATTTGCAGCCCGCCCCATTACTTATATTTATTGTTGTGTGCTTTTTTAATTACACACAACAGTTTGTGTATGGTTAGTAAACCCTTGCACAGACTTTGAAATTTAGTACAAACCTTGGTGGGTTTATTAACTATACACGTTGTTACCCACAGTACGGATTATTAAACTTAAAACATAAATAAAATGAATACAACAGAAAAAGCATACAAAGAAATATTGAAAGCACTTAATAAGTATAAATCTGAAATAGTGTTTGATGTAGATAGCTTAGAAAGACAAGCAAAACAACATTTATTTGGCGTAGAATTAGTAGAAAAATACGGTTTTGAATTAGACCCTAAAACTATCAACAGTACAAACTGGCAAAAGCTAAAAGAAAATGTACATATAGGATTTTTTAATGGGGAACGCAGAAGTATATCTTGGTCTGATGATGGCAGACAGCCAAAAAATGAAACTCTTCTTTACCTAACCTATCCAACTGGTGCTTATATTTTTGGCGGTGATTACCCTACTGAATTTTTTCAAAAGTTCTTTTTAGAGTTAAAAACATATAAACCAAAATACATTGACTCGGCAAACAAAAGCCTTTACTTTAGTTTAGATAATGCTGGGGAAATTTATAATGCTTACGACTCCATTATAAAAAGGTATTACGAAGAAAACAAAGGGGATTTGAAGCAACGTAAGATAAAACAGATGAAAGACGAATTGTCTAAATTAGAATCACAGTCGTAGTATTGTGCATAACTGAATAGGCTAAGGTTAGTTGCCTTTAATACTAACCATTAAAATATAACAAGACCTTACAAGGCAATTAACTTTAGCCATTGTTAGGCACTTTTAAAATTATGGAATCAATAGCAATTCCTTTATGGTTAATAGTAATGTGGTTAATGTTAATATACTGGAAAATACCAAACAAAAAGAAATAATTTTAATTACACACAACGCTGAGTGTATGAGCAGTAGCCTACACTAACCTTTGATAAATGAACAGAACTTTAAATTAATAACCAAGCAATAGTTAAAAGGCTGACAGGCTATTGCTTATACACATTGTTAGCAAACGTAACTTATTATGGAACATCAAGCGTATCAAACACCAAAAGAAGATTTAATGAATAGTGCATTAGAACACTATGAAGAAGCAAGTAACGCAATACATCATTGGAATAGCGATATACCAAAAGCAATAAGACATTACTACACAGGCGACCAAAAGCTAAACAAGAAGGGATTAGTTTCTCTTGGTGTTTGTATTGGTTTAGTAGTAGGTTTTTTTATTGGGTTATGTTTGCTAACAAAGGTATAAGGCATCGTTTTAATGTGCCTTATGCAAAGTTGTAGTTAACTAACAAATAATAAACTAAATTAGTAATAGAAAATTACCTCTCTTCTAACAATTAAAAATTAATAAGATGTCTTGGAGCAAAGTAAAAACAAAATTTAGAAAACCTATTGGTTGGTGGTATCACAAAATAATGTGCGAGCTAAAATATTATTTATATGGGGGTGGGAAAGAATATCACTATCACTTAAAAAAAATGTGCAATAATTACAAAATAAACCTTTACGGACAACGAGTTGTTGTAAATTAAGATAATTAGTTATACATTTGCAATCAATTAAAAAATTATGCCACAAATATTAGTAAACCTTTTAGTATGCCCTGATGGAACCATACTAAAATCAGAATACAGACACGACTTCAAATCTCATAAAGGATCAGGAGAGCACTCAGGTCAGTACAGTTTTATAGAGGGGGGTACAGATTATGTAAGGTATGCCAATGGAATACCAATAACAATTACTGATGAGTCTCCCTTTGAATTGATTAGATCTTTTGTAACTAGGGGTGGTAGAGGAAAGGAGGGAGATGAAATATTAACCCACGTACCATTAAAAGATATTGATAAAGATTGGCTAGATGCAATAATAGTCTATGAGGAGACTCATAGGCCGGATAACCTTTTCCTTCCGATATATAAAAAGGAAAGGGAGTACAGAAAAGAAATATAGGTGTAATAGTCAGTGCCATAAGGAGTTAGAAAACTTGTTTTTGTCAATTTTTCCTTGTATCTTTGCAGTGTAATAAGTTGATTTAACAAGTTCAATGGATGGATATAAGAAAAGATTGGTACAAGAGTGCCACGTTAGTGGGTAGAGAATACGTTTTACCACTTAAGTCATTTGTAATCTACAAGGGTATAAAAATTACATCCTTAGAAAGCGGTAGCTTTACTTTAGAGGAAACAAGATACAAAGATGATTACGAAGAGTTAGGGGGTAAAAAATTAAAGCAAATCGAGACTCACGGTTTTAAAAGGGGTTGCGACATACTATCTTGGAATTACAACCAGAGTATGGTGGACAAGTCTATAAAGACCGTGGAGAAGATGTATTCTAAGAGGAATAGATTTACCAGAGAGCTCACTCAAGGTAAAGCGGAAGTAAAAAACACCAAGAGGATTAAAAATCTAAATATAAACATTGGTATTGTAGTCAATGATCTTTGGCTTTACAAGTTTAGGGTGGAACAGTTTGAAAAGAAGTATAATCTAAATTAAATTAAGTGATGAGTAGAACTCAAAAGAAAAGTGGCTCAAGTAGCCCAGTAAGTAAGTACATCAGTTTCAAAGGAGGCAAAGGTGTTTTAGAGTATTATGACAAGAGTGAAGAGAAGAAGGTTCAGCTGGATTCTGTAGACTTTGCAATCGTTGACATCAAGGCATCTGTGTCTGGTTTTAATGAGGGGGAGGCTAGTGGCATTAGCTCTAATATGTTAGAACCAATGGAAACTGGTGAGAAGGAGTTCATTGTAAAGACTAAGGTTAATGGTCAATACGGTGAAGTTATTCGAGGTGTGTGGAAGGACATCAAGGCAGAGGCAGCAAGGTTTGGTGCCAAGTATACTATTAACGTGTTTGCAGTAACTGACTTAGGTAATGGTTCAGAGCTAGTAAAGTTTGAGTTTAATGGTGGTTCACTAACCCCGTGGATCGAATTACTAGAGGATCACCCTAACGAAGGTATCTACGACAAACTAGTCACTGTATCAAGAGGACAACTGATGAAGAGGGTTAAGGGTAAGAATGTTGAGGTAACAGATACTGAGTACAAAAGTCTATTGGCTAAGCTAAAAGCAGACCCAATGGCAGACAAGCCAGTTATGTATTATCTACCAAACTTTGAGGTAATTGATATCTCAGAAGAGCAAATAGAAGAGGCAATATCTTTTGATGCAAAGCTTCAGGAGTTCTTTGGAGAAGAGTTTGCTAAAGATATTCCTGTAAAGGATGCTGAGGAAGTTCCTGCAGTAGTTTCTGGTTCTGAGGCATTAGATGAAGAGGACGACGACCTTCCATTCTAATGTCTGTTAAGGTAGGAAAGCTCTGGGGTAACCGTAAGTTCCAAGAACTGACCACAGAGTCTAAACTACTTTACCTTTATTTAGTCACCAACCCTAACCTTAACACGGTTGGGGTTTTTTGCCCTAACTTAGATGTGATATGTCTTGAGCTAAGTATTTCTATTGGTCAGCTCAGGACTTTCTCTCAAGAATTAAGGAGTAAGGGCTACTGTCATATTATGAAGGCAAATAGTTTAGTCTATTATATAATGCCAGATCACTTTAGTGCTTTACCAAAATCACAATCAAGTATTAAGAAGATACAAAATGATCTGGATTTTTTACCAGATGAAGTCTCTACATTTCTAGAAAGCATAGGTATAAAAGCTGGTGCTAAGGTGGTAGAATTTAAGAAACCAACACCAGAAGAAGTTTCTGATTACGCTATGTCCATAGGATATAACATAAATGGGGAGGAGTTTGTTTCTTACTATGACCTTAAGTCTCAGGAACACGGTAAGCCGTACTGGGTAGATGGTAGGGGAACTCAAGTAAAGAGTTGGAAGTCAAAGGTTTCAAGAGTTTGGTGTAAAGAAGAAAATAAAGTTAAAGCTGTAGATGGTGCACCTAAGGGTTATGAGTACTTTAGTGTTAAAATGGGTGGTAAGGCAGTATATCCAGAGGGATGGAGGAATGGTAAGCCTTACTCCAAGAACCTAGCAGTTGATATTAACCTAAAAAAGGAATATGAAAAGCAATCAGGATGATTAAAAAAGCAGTAATAGAGAAGTTAATTGAGCTATCCTTAAACCCAGTTCCGGTTGAGAAGGGCACCAAGGTTCCTATGAGGAAGGCTCACCAAGAAGTCTTTCCTAAAGGTGACATTGATAAGTATGACTTTCAAGAGGTTGGTATATCTACTGGGTATGCCTCCCTTAACCTCGAAGCCCTAGACTTTGATTTAAAGAACGCTGAAGATCCTATAACCTTTATGAAGGAGTATGATAGGATGATACCTGAAGAGTTGTTTAAAAAACTGGTCATACAATCAACTCCCTCTGGGGGTAGGCACTACCTATACCGCTGTGATAAGATAGAAAGCAATCAGAAGTTAGCTAGGAACGCTAAGGGTGCAGCTACTATTGAGACAAGGGGTATTGGAGGTTACATAAAGTGTGCTCCTTCAAAGGGTTACAAGCTTATAAGCACTAAAACTTTTTCCGAGATACCCCTAATAACGGAGGACGAGAGGAGGTTGTTATTTATTGTAGCTAAACAAAAGGATGACCTACTAAAGAGGGATGTTAAGAAGAAGTTTAGTGCCGAGGATTTTGAGGGTTTCAAGAAGTTTAGGTCTTACAATGAGGATTCTAACATAGGTATAGACCTCCTAGAAAAGAGTGGTTGGACGTTTCATTCCGATAATGGTGATTGGTATAATCTAACCAGACCCAACAGTGAGTCAGGGGACTTACATGGTGGGTACAATAGGGATGGTATGTTCTTTCAGAGTTTTTCTACAGCTCAAGATATGTTTGAGGAGAGGAGAGGTTATAATAATCATCACCTATTTGCAGAACTAGAGTGTGAGGGAAACTACAAGAAGGCCTACGCTATTTTACATGAGGAAGGTTACGGAACTGATGATAGTGGTGAAGAGGATGAATATGAGGATGAGCTATCCTTTGTATCTGGGAGTGATGAGGAGGATGATTACTTAGAACAAGCTCGTAAGGGGGAGATACCCTTAGGTCTATCCCTAGGGTGGAGGGATTTAGATGAATTTCTAAGACTAAAAAAGAACAGCTTTGTTTTCTTACTTGGTTTAGATAACATTGGTAAGTCAACCTTTTTGTCAAGCATAATGGTGGCATCTAACATACTTCATGGGTATAAGTGGGGTATATCTTCACCAGAGTCGTCAGTGACCGTTACGAGGCGTAATTTACTAGAGGCCGAGGGGGGTAGAAGAGTTGATTCTTTTAAAGAGGAGCCTATTGCTTATCAAGCTTTGCTTCAGAAGAATAGGAAGTCCTTTTTTATTATGAAGAACGAAAACCACAGTACTATAGATGAGATTCTACTTCAAGGTAGAAAATTATATCAGAAACATGGTATAGATTTCTTACTCATAGACCCCTTTTCTTTCTATGCAGGTTCAGGTAATTTTTCTGATGATACAGAGGTTCTGTCAAAGATAAGGGTCTTTTGTCAGAATTACTGTAGTGTCATGGTTGTAGATCACCCTTACACTGGTTTTACTAGAACAGCTAAGGATGAACATGGCTTCATAAAAATGCCTACAAAGTATGATGCCTCTGGTGGTAACAGTAAGGCCAACAGATGTGATGACTTCGTTTCGGCTCATAGGCTTATAAGCCATGAAGATGATGCAGTTAGGAGTACAATGCAAGTGTCTGTCCAAAAAATAAAGGATAAGAGTACCGGAGGTAAGCCTCACACAGAGGGGGATTATACTCAATTGATTTATGAAACTCGTAGTGGATTTACTGGGTACTTTGACACCAACGGAGACAACCCAATGCAAAAAGCAATACAAGCTAAGCTGGGGGTTAGGGCACAAATGAAAAATGGGGTTAATGGACTCCCTGTTAAAAGTCCAGAAGAAGCATTTTAATTATAACAACTTTAATGTAAAAAATTTATGTACTTATGAGTAAACTAAACTTAGAGTTATTTACAACAGGTTTGATTCAAATAGTCTTAGTCTGTTTGAATACCTATCAAATAGCTATTTACGCTGTTACAAAGTCCCCCATATTGCTAGGGGGTATTATAATAATAGGGTTTTTAATATCCTTTATTTGGTCTTTCAATGTAAGAAAAGTTGCATTTGGAGATATGTCTAACCGAATCTTTTATGCCTCAGGAGCTGCCACCGGTAGTTGTGTAGGGGTATTAATTGGTTCATTAATATATTCACTATGATAATTTCAATTTCGGGACGAATTAGTTCAGGTAAAGATACTACTGCTGAAATCATAAATACACTGCTTACTACAAATGGAAAAACTCCCTTTGAAAATAAAAAGTTTGCAGGTAAATTAAAGACGATTGCCTCTATATTAACAGGGATACCTGTAGAAAACTTTGAAGACCAAGAGTTTAAGAAAAATCTTTTAGATACTGAATGGGGAACAGTACAAAACGTACCCCTTAATTTAATAACCCCATTTGCTGATATTGAATTTAGTACATTAATGACTGTAAGGGGGTTTCTTCAGAAGCTGGGGACAGAAGCAATGCGTGATGGGCTACATAAAAATGTGTGGTGCAATGCCCTGTTTGCTGATTACAGAAGCCCAAAGATGAGTGAATATAACCCAAGTAATTGGATTATTACAGATACTCGTTTCCCCAATGAACTTAAAGCTATAAAAGATAGAGGGGGAATAACAATAGTTGTTAAGCGACCAGAAACTGACCACCTTTCTGGTAATCATACCTCCGAAACTGCCCTAGATAGTTTAGCCTTTGACGAAACTATTGTTAACGATGGTAGTTTAGAAAACTTAATTAAAAAAGTTGAGGAGGTATTAAGCAGAAGAGGAATAATTTAGTATCTTTGCAACCCCATAATTATTAACCTTAAGAGGCTCTTCTATAGAGCCTTTTTTAACCCAAAAACCTTAAAATGCCAGACATATTTGAGAAAAGAGTAAACCTAAAACCTTATGAGTATCCAGAACTACTAGAGTACAAGGATGCAATTCGTCATTCTTATTGGATACACACAGAGTATAACCTGACATCGGATGTCCAAGACTTTAAAATTAACACAACTGATATTGAGAAATCTGTAATACGAAAGACAATGCTTGCGATATCTCAGATAGAGGTATCCTTTAAGTCCTTCTGGGGTAAGATCCACGATAGGATGCCTAAACCGGAGATTGGTGCTGTAGGGATGACTTTTGCCGAGAGTGAAGTGAGACACGCTGATGCATATAGTCATCTATTAGAAATACTGGGTCTAAACGATGACTTTAACTCTATAAATGAAATCCCTGCTATTATTGACAGGATAAACTACTTGGATAAATACCTTGTAGGGTCTAAGAGTAGGGATAATAAGAAGTACGCCCTGTCTGTACTACTGTTCTCAGTTTTTATAGAGCACGTTTCATTATTCAGTCAGTTCCTTATTATGATATCCTTTAATAGGCACAAGAATATGTTCAAAGGAATATCTAACATTGTCTCAGCTACATTTCAAGAGGAGGACAGCCACGGAAAGTTTGGTTTAGCTATAGTAAACATAATAAAGCAAGAGAACCCCGATTGGTTTGATGAGGAGTTTAAAGAGGAAATCAAGAGGGCTTGTGCTAAAGCAGAGAGAGCTGAAACTAAGATTCTAGATTGGATCTTTGAAGAGGGTGACCTAGAGTTTATGTCTAAAGATGTAGTAAAGAATTTTATTCGAGACCGATTCAACAACTCTATGGAAAGCCTTGAGATAGATCCACTATTTGAGGTAGATGAGTCAATGTTACTAGAAACCCAATGGTTTAATGAGGAGTTAAATAGTACAACAGAGGGGGATTTCTTCAACAAGAGATCCACCAACTACACAAAGAAAGCGAAGAGTATAACAGAGAACGATTTATTTTAATGAGAGAACAAAAACAACAGCCTTATGCTTGGCTAACAGATAAAAGCAGACAATTTTTAAGTAGAGGTTACTTAGTAAATGATCAATCACCAGAAGATAGGATAAAGGATATAGCCAAGGCAGCATCCAAACACTTACCCTTTGTAGATAATTTTGAGGGGAAGTTTTTAGATTATATGTCTAAGGGTTATTACTCCCTAGCATCCCCAGTTTGGTCTAACTTTGGTTTAGATAGAGGCTTACCCATCTCTTGCTTTGGTTCCTACATATCGGATGAGACAAAGTCTATTCTTTATACCTCAGCAGAGGTAGGGATGATGTCAAAGTATGGAGGTGGAACCTCTGGTTACTTTGGTAAGATAAGACCAAGAGGTAGTAGCATATCTAATAATGGATTAAGCAATGGTAGTTTCCCTTTCCTTAAGGTATTCGACACAGTTATAGATGTGATAAGTCAAGGTTCTACAAGAAGAGGTCAATTCGCTGGGTATATTGATATTGAGCATGATGACATAGAGGAGTGGTTACAAATACAGATGGAAGGTAACCCTATACAACTAATGATGTACGGACTATGTGTTGGAAATGATTGGTTGAGGGAAATGGAGGAAGGAGACCATACTAAAAGAAAAATCTGGGCTAAGGTAATACAGTGTAGGTCTGAAATAGGCTCTCCATATATCATGTTTAAGGATAACGTAAATGAGAATACTGTGGATGTTTACAAGGATAAGGGCTTGACAATACACGCCAGTAATTTATGTTCTGAAATCATGCTGCCTTCAAGTGAGGAAGAGTCCTTTGTCTGTTGCCTATCCTCTATGAATATGCTTCACTACTATGAGTGGAGAGATACAGATGCTGTTGAAATTCTTACCTACTTCTTAGATGCTGTTATGGAGGAGTTTATAGTTAAAACTGAGGGGTTACCCTTTATGGAAAGAGCACACAGATTTGCAAAAAGGCACCGTGCTTTAGGTCTAGGTGTTCTAGGTTGGCACTCCTTACTACAATCTAAGTCCCTACCTTTTGATTCCTATGATGCAATGATGATTAATGCAGAGTCTTTTTCTATAATAAGGAATAAAGCTTACACAGCATCTAGGATAATGGGACAGGAGTTAGGAGAGCCAGATGTATTAGAAGGATACGGAAGGAGAAATACCACCTTGATAGCTATCGCACCCACAAAGTCCTCCTCCTTTATACTAGGAGAGGTATCTCAAGGTATTGAACCTATATTGTCTAATTACTTTGTTAAGGATTTAGCAAAGAGTAAGACAACTTATAAGAACCCCTTTTTAAAGGAGATACTAAAAGGTTTAGGTAAGGATACAGATACTGTATGGAAGTCTATATTAGATAAAGATGGATCTGTTCAGCACTTAGACTTCTTAACAGATGATCAGAAAGATGTTTTCAAAACTTATCTAGAGATTAGTCAGTTGTCTATTGTTCAGCAGGCTGCACAAAGGCAGAGGTTTATCTGTCAGTCTCAATCATTGAACCTGATGATACACCCCAATACTCCTACCAAGGATATAAATAGTCTTTACTTGACAGCTGCAAAGCTTGGTGTTAAGTCTTTATACTACCAGCACAATGTAAACGCTGCTAGGGAGTTTAAAAAGAATTTATTAACTTGCTCTAGTTGTGAGGGGTAGCAATTAAAATTAAAAAATAATTAAAAATAAACCTAAAGGGACTTGCGAGAGTCCCTTTTTCTATTTACATTTGCAAATCAATTAAAATAAATTAATATGAGTAGAGATATCAAGTTTGGCCATGATGCCAGAACAAAATTACAATCAGGTGTAGACAAGTTAGCCAACTCCGTAAAGGTTACGTTGGGTGCTAAAGGAAGGAATGTAATAATTCAGAGGGAGCACAACACACCACACGTTACAAAGGATGGTGTAACAGTAGCTAGAAATATAGCTCTACCAGACCCGATAGAGAATATGGGGGCAGAGATGGTTAGAGAGGCAGCAAGTAAGGCAGCTGACACCGCTGGTGATGGAACTACAACGGCCACCATTTTAGCTCAAGCTATTATTAATGGTGGAATGAAGGTTATAAAACCTAGGTTAGGTTTATATGGTAAGTTGTTTCCAAAAAAGCACATAAATCCTATGGACTTAAAGAGGGGTATAGACAAGGGTGTAGAGGCTATAACCTTAAAGCTAGATCAGATGGCCGAGAAGGTCTCTCATGATAATAAAAAAATCAGGCAGATTGCAACCATATCAGCAAACAATGATAGTGATATAGGGGGGCTGATTGCTGAGGCTATGGCTAAGGTAACTGCTGATGGAGTTGTAACTGTTGAGGAATCTAAGAATACGAGCACGTTCATAGACGTTGTCGATGGTATGAAGTTTAAGAGTGGTTTACTACACCACACCTTTGTAACCAACCCTGAGAAAATCTTAGGTGAATATGAGAATCCTTTGTACTACCTAACTGACAAGAAGGTTGACACAACTGCCGAGATTAAGGATGTAATTGAGAAGGGGTTAGCCACTAGAAGACCACTTGTAATTATAGCCCCTGACTTTGAAGGGGAAGTTCTTATGACATTCGCTCAGAATATAGTGCAGAAAGGGTTTAAGATCATAGCTGTTAAGGCTCCATCCTATGGAGAGAAAAGGAAGGAAATGCTAGAGGATTTAGCAATCTTTACTGGGGCAACTGTTGTTAGGGAGGAAATGGGACTTAACCTTGAGGATTTTGATGTTAATATGTTTGGTGAGTCTAGTAAGATAAGTATTTCCAGAAGTGATGCCACAATAATTGGTGGTAAATCAGAAGAGGGTGCCGTTGACAAAAGAATAGCTGAACTAAAGTCTCAAATTGATAACAAGACTCAGGAGTGGGATGACAAGGAAATAAAAGCTAGAATTGCCAAACTAAACGGAGCCGTAGCTGTTATTTACGTAGGTGCTAACACTGATGTAGAGATGAGGGAAAAGAAGGACAGGATAGACGATGCCCTGTACGCCACTAGAGCAGCTGTAGAAGAAGGAGTTGTTGCAGGTGGGGGTATTGCACTTATAGAAGCTTCTAGTATCTTAAAGAATCTAAATAGGTCTCTTAAGAACTTAGATCAGAAAAGAGGTGTTAGGGTTCTGGAAAGAGCACTTCAGGAGCCACTTATTCAGATAGCTGAGAACTCCGGATTAAATGGTGTAGCAGTCGTTAATATGGTCATACAAAGTGGTTATCCTATAGGGTATGATGCAAAAGCCAATGACTTTGCCAACCTATTGGATAGGGGTATTATAGACCCTAAGAAGGTTACTCGTGTAGCACTAGAGAGTGCAGCCTCGGTAGCAACGATGATCCTTACCTCAGAATCTTCAGTAAGTATAATCCAATAATATGCGAATATGCGTATTTGATGTGGAAGCAGATGACTTAGATCCCACCAAGATACATTGCTTGGTGGCTGCTATCTACTCTCAAGGAGAGTGGAAACATAAGTCAACTACCGATTACGATCAGATGAGGAAGTTCTTTGATAACGCTGACGTTATTATTGGACACAATATTTCACTCTGGGATATTCCTGTAGTTGAGAGGATATTATACGATGGTTACGAGGATAGCCTACTACACAGAAGAGATATAGACTCTGGTAAGTTAACACCTCACAGAGTATCTTGTAAGGTTATAGACACTCTGGCATTGTCTTGGTATTTATACCCTAATGGTGTAGGTAAGCAACAGAGACATGGTTTGGATGACTGGGGTGTTTACTTCGGTATACCAAAACCAAAGATCACTGAGGGTGAGTGGAAGTCTCCACTACCTAATGAAACCTTTAAACAGTTTCAAGATAAGATGTTACACCGTTGTAGTGAGGACGTTAAGATAAACTGTAAGCTCTATGACAAGGAGATGAAGGATCTAATGAGGATCTACGAGGACGAAGAGGGAGTTCAAAGACTTATTAATTACCTGATGTTTAAAATGGATTGTGCTGTAGAAGCTGAAAGGAGTAGGTGGAAGTTGGATGTACCTAGGTGCTTACTGGCTCTTGATAAACTGGAAACAGAAGAGGCAGATAAGGTTGAGGAGTTGAGTAACATAATGCCAGAGTCAGTTAAGATGAAGGCTGTTAAAAAACCCGACAGTATGTACCTCAAGGGTAATAACCTGAAGAAACCTAAGACTTACATTAAAGCAAATGGTAAGCTCTCAGCAAGTGGACTCAAGTTTAAAACAGCTTGTGATGCTCAAGGTTTAAACCCTAATCAAGTCTCAGTCGTACATATACCATCTAATGAGCTTTCATCTAGAGCAATTGCTTGGCTAGAGGCGGTTCAATCTTTAGGGTTAAAAGAGTCTCACCCAGATGATGTAGAAGTGGTGGCTAGTGTAGAGAAGGGTAACCCAAAAAGCTCTTCTCAAATGAAGGATTGGTTGTCTAGCCTTGGTTGGATTCCAGAGAGTTTTAAGAAGGTTAAAAAGAAAGATGAGGATGGTAAGGATTATATTGATAGTATACCGCAAGTTAGAGTTGATGGTAAGGATGGTAAGGAATTATGTCCTTCTGTTAAGAAGCTTTTAAAGGTTGAACCTAGGTTAGAGGTCATGGAGGGTCTAACTGTATTAACGCATAGGATTGCTATCCTTAATGGATACATGAGTAATGTGGATGCAGATGGTTATATCCAAGCCCAGATACAAGGGTTTACTAACACCTTGAGGTTCAAGCACAGAACGGTTGTTAACCTCCCCTCAGTGGATAAACCCTATGGAGAACTGGTTAGGGGGGTTTTGATAGCTCCGGAGGGTTATGAACTATGTGGCTCAGATATGAGTGCACTAGAAAACAGAACCCGTGACCATTATATCTACCCCTATGACCCAGAGTATGTAGAGACTATGATGGATAAGAGTTATGATCCACACTTGGCTATTGCAGTTCAAGCTGGATTTATGACCGAGGAGGATGCAGACTTTTATAAGTGGTATAAGAAGACTGATGAGGATAAAACACCTGAGCAGTCCGGTAGGTTTGAGGAGTTAAACTTTGAGAGACAGAAGGGTAAGACTACAAACTACTCGGCAACTTATGGGGCTGGTGGAAAGGCAATAGCAGATGCTGCAGATATACCAGAGGAAGCAGGTTTTGATCTCCATAAAGCTTACTGGAAAGTAAACTGGTCAATCAAGGCTGTATCAGCAGATCAGATGGTTAAGTTCTTCTACAAGTTAGGTAATGGTCAGTTAACCTACAAACTGTATAAAGGTAGAGACTTGCTACCACAAGATGAGGATAGTAAATCTACCAGACGTAAGAAGTATGATCTAGCAAGTAAAGCTGAGGAGCTTTGGTTATGGAACCCTGTTAGTAGGTTGTGGTATTCATTGAGATACCCCAAGGATATTTTTTCAACCTTAAACCAAGGGACAGGGGTATTTGCTTTTGACACTTGGATAAAAACTTTTAGGGATAAGAGACCACAACTCACTGGTCAAATGCATGATGAAATAATTATATGCTTACCTAAGGGTCACAGAGAGGGTTGTGAAAAGTTCTTAAAAAGTGCTATACAAAGCACTAATGAGGGATTAGGTTTGAATAGAGAACTGGACATAGACGTGCAGTTTGGTAACAATTATGCAGAAATACATTAAGATATTAACTTTAACACAAACAAAATGAAAACACTAAAAGCAATTTGGAGTTTCCTCTTTGATCACAAGACTATATGTGGTAAAAAATGGATAGAGGATTCTATGACAGAGAAATACGGGACTGATTGGTTAGAGCAATGTCTTGAGGGTTTGAGAGACCCAAGTGTAAGGGCAGATCTTAAAGAAACACTAAAACTTTAAAATATGAATATATACACAGCAATGGTTTACGCAAAATCTCCTAGGACAGGCCTAGACACTAATTACTTTGTGGGTTATGTAAGTGCAAGTAACTTGGAGGAAGCTATTAGGTCATACGAAGAGGACAATATGCCTTGGGTTACTGTAATAGCTGAAGCTAAAGAGATAGACGTTGTTAAAGACATCAAAAAGGAATATACAGATACAATAAACCCTAGGGAGATTGTTAAGGATATGAACTATGATGACTTTATGGATTGGTTATCAATCTCCGAGGGCAGAGATTATATAGAGTCCGCAATAAAGGCATTCTCTAAAGAGGGGGATGACCTACTCGATTATGTACTAATAATGAAACAATTCTTAAAGGATAAATATGGCGATAGAAGTGAAGAATAAGAAACCCAGAGTGGGTCGTAAGATAGTCCAAGCTAAGAAGGTAACTGTGGATGGGATTCAGTTTGCCTCAACATTGGAGTCTGTCATGTACAAGATGCTCAAGAAGGAGGGTATCAAATTTGAATACGAGGGAAGAAGTTACCAAACATTTGACCCCTTTGAGTTAGAAGAGGAATGTTGGGAGAGGGCTACCAAGAGAAGCAAGCAAATGATTGACCGAAGGAAGGTCACCAAGGTTAGCTACACACCAGACTTCATCGGTAAAGATGAGGCTTGGTTTATAGAAGTGAAGGGTAGGGCAAACGAGAGTTTTTCTATTCGATGGAAGTTATTTAAGGAGAGGTCTAAAGAAATGACCCCAAAACCCTTAATTTTTAAACCAACAAACAAAGAGGATTGTACACAAGTAATTAATATTTTAAAAGAAAAAGGATATGGCAACAAGTAATGAAATTTTCAGTAGCTCAGAAAAAATGCACAACAACGTAGCAGAGCTTTATGAAGCAAGGATGGATGGTACTATGGAAGAGGTTAATAAAATAGCCAGTAGTATGATCGAAGAATTAAGTTTAATTATAAAGGATTCAAATGCAAGCTAAAAGCAAATTAAAAACATTCAAAAAGTCTAATAAGAATAAGAGGTTAAGTATGGCTGAAAAAGCTGGTTTCCCCGATGCCGAATCTTTCAGGCTATACCTAGAGTCACTTCAAGATATTGATGTGGAGCCTACTGAGACCAGTACACCACAGTATCCAAACGACAAAGTATCTAAACCTAGAGGACTAGATGCTTTATCATCAGACGGAAAGTTAATGGATATAGATCAGTTCTGTGATTATCACGACCTTAAGAGAAGTGAGATTAGGAGTTGGAAGCTTGTTACACACACAGGAGTCCCTTATTACAACATAGCCTTTTATGAGTCTATTGTAGAGCCTGTGGTTACAGAGAAGGAGTTAAAGCGTATTATATTGGAGGGATTACAAATTCCAGCTAAAAAGCTATCGAATCGTAGCGTGAGTCAACTACATGGTAAGAGTGGTATAGGGATAGTCAAGATTGCCGATTTACACTTAGGTGCTTACATTGATAGCTTGATAAGAACCAAAGATTTCTCTATTGATATACTAGCACAGAAGCTTAGGAAAGCTGCCTTTGAAGTCAATAGGAGAAACTACGCTACAGTTCACGTCCACATTCTAGGGGATTTGATAGAATCCTTCACGGGGTTATCTCACAAGAATACTTGGAAGGGACTTGACAAAGCAATGGTTGGTGCAGAGGCTGTAAAGCTTACAGTTCAAATACTACACAAGGATTTCCTAGATCTTATTGAGAACCTTGCTGACATTAAGTTAGTAGCTGGTAACCATGATAGAGTAACCTCTGACAACAAGGAAGACGTTCAAGGGGATGCAGCAAACTTAATAGGTTGGGGCTTAGAACTTATGGGCTACAACGTAGAGTTTAACCCATTGGTTATAACCCACAAGGTAAATAACATAACCCACATCCTAACCCACGGTCACCACGGTATCTCCAAGAAGACAACTCAGCAAATATGTTGGGACTACGGAGAGCAAGGTACCTTTAACTTGATTTGTGAGGGTCACCTACACTCTATATTTGATAGTTTACCTATCAGGGCTAGAGATAAGTTTAAGACTATTAGGGACGACTCTGTAGATCATAGGAGGATTATCTGCCCTTCATTCTTCACGGGTAATTTCTATAGTGAAGCTTTAGGTTATACATCCCAAGGTGGTTTTATGATAACAGAGGATAACGGATCAGGTGTCCCTAACGTCTTTTATTATGCCGTCTAAGGAGCCAAGGTTATACTTTAGGAAAGATGGATATATTTTTGTGGTGGATCACATCACAAAGACAGTATCTGTACCTCAGTCAATTGAGGAGGACAGTTATCCAGATGAGGTTAAGACCTATCTGAAGGAGAAGAATTATTACAAACAATTAACAATAGAATAAATTATGAGGACATTAAAAGCATTAAACGAAGAGAAGCTACTCTTTTATGATATAGAGACAGCTACAGTAGTACCAGAGTTAATACCTGACTCACCACTATATGACAGCTGGGAATACAAGGTGAATAAGAAGGGAGACATGATACAAGAAGAGATACTAGCCAGCTTTAAAGATGAGGCAGGACTATACCCTGAGTTTTCTAAAGTGGTTAGTATAGTAGTCGGTAAGATTGTTAAAGGGGCGATTGTGTTAGCCACATTTGATGATGAAGAGGAGTCAAATTTACTAGATAGATTTAATAAAATGTTGGAGAGGAACGCTACAGATAAGCTGATAGGTTTTGTAAACGTGGGCTTTGATTCACCATTTGTATTCAAGAGGATGCTTATAAACAAAATCTTACCGAGTAGCAAAGTTGATTCCTCTGGTCTTAAACCGTGGGAGGTGGATGAGGTAGATCTTGCTAAGGAGTGGCAAGGGACTAGTTTTGCTAGAGCATCCTTAATTAACATAGCAACTGCCTTCGGTCTACCATCACCAAAGGATGACATAAGTGGTGCAGACGTTGGTAAAGTTTACTGGACAGAAGAAGGGGGTCTAGCTAGGATCTCTAAGTACTGTAGAAAGGATGTTGTTACAACAATCAATATCTTCAAGTGTATGAGGTTAGAGGAACCACTATCATTATCTGAGGGTGATCTAGCTGATCAACCACTTATAGCTAACCTTATGGGTGGGGCTAAATACGGTAAAGATGAGAAGGCTGAGCTTAAGGCTGTATTACTCACTATGGATGAAGCAGAGAGGGAAGCAGCTTATATTGTTCTAGAAACAATACCTTCAACAGCTAAAGGTAAGAAGACTTACTTTACTAAGGCTCATGTAAGAACACTTAAAAAAGAAATAGATGAGTAAAAAAGTAGAGCAATTGGTTCTACCTAGAAAAGATGAGGATGGGAGATACTATATCTCCTACTCTCAGCTTTCTAAGTGGGAGAGGAGTAAGAGGGATTACATTCGCAAGTACTTCATGAAGGAGCCAGATGATAATGCTGCCCTACAGATCTACGGTGACTTTGGTCATAAAGTGGGTGAGTCATATGAGAATAACGACTTTAGTGCTTGGAATGAGTCTGAGGCTGCTTTCTTAAAGTCTTTACCACACTATGACGAGTTTGAGAGGGAGATTAAGTTAGAGATGGATGGATTTTATGTACTTGGATTCATTGATACAAACACTCTTCCCGAAATAGGTAACTCAGAGGGAGAAGAACCATTTATGTATGTAAAGCATATAGGAGATTATAAGACTGGGGATATTTCTAAAAGACACGATGAATATGAGTCTGATGAATACAAGCAGCTTGATATCTATGCTGCAGAGCTCCTACAGAAGTATGGTAGACTACCGGATACAGCTAAGGTTGTTTTGATTGGTAGATCTGGTAATGCTTTTAAGGGTGAGGCTTTAAACTTGACTAAAGAGGTAGCTATCATTGATAGGCAGTTATCCCTAGAGAGAGTTGAGGAAGTTAAGTCTTATGTACAGTCTACAGCTGAGGAAATTTCTAGATGCTATATAGCTTACCTTAAATTAAAAGGGGGGATAAAATTAGTAACTTAAATTAAAAATTATGAGTAGAACAGTTAAACCAAAATTAAAGACCCCTTCAGAAAGACTGAGGGGGACATTCTACAAAATTTTCCAACAAGATTCAGAGGGGTTCGAGGAATTTGAGGATTACTATACATCTAAGATGGAGAAGCTTATCAATCACTATAAAAAGTTAATAGATTAGTTATGAGACCACCAAAAAAGTTTTACGTAGATAAAAACAAAAATAACCTACAACACCTAGCATCTTTAGGTTACTTACAGCAAGGCTCTGTCAACCTAGAAGATGGAGACCACTCTGTTTTGTATGTAAATAATACCGAAGAAGATATTGGTTTTTTAAGGGCTAATCTAGAGAAACTTTTTCTCTTTTTTACTTGCGAGTGTGAATTATTTTACTTAGTTTTGCTACCTAAAATAAAATAAAATGCTAGCAACAAGTAAAAATGCCAACCCAAACTACCTAGCAAAAGTGGTGGCTTTAAAAGGGCTTAAGAAACACAGTAACGCTAATAGGTTGCAGACTGTGGACATTGACTTTCAAACAGTCATTACTGGATTAGATGCTAAAGATGGGGATGTCTATGTATTCTTTCCGGTTGAGTCTAAAATTAGTGCAGACTTCTTATCGGCTACCAACTCTTTTAGGGATAAGGAGTTGAACAGCGATAAGGAGAAGGCAGGATTCTTCGAGGATAATTGTCGTGTCAAGGCTATGAAACTTCGTGGTGAAAAATCAATGGGGTATATTGTTCCTATAATGCAAGTAGCTTTTTGGGTAGGTTATGACTATGGTTTTGAGGTAAAAGTGGGAACAGAGTTCGACACAATCAACGGCAAACTCCTAGTAGAAAAGTACCAAGCACCTAAGAAAGCTGGTGCTGTATCTAAGCAGGGTAGGAAGCCAAAGGTTTCCCGTCTTGTTGAGGGTCAAGTTCACCTACACGTTGATACAGAGAACTTACGTAAGAATGCTCACAAAATTAACCCTGAGGACACGATCTCTATAACCTACAAAACTCATGGTACGTCATGGTGGGTTGGTAACGTATTGGTCAAGAGAAACCTACCAAGGTTTGAAAGAGCTATGAGATGGTTAGGTTTCCAAGTACAGGAGATGGAATATGACTTGGTCTACGGTTCGAGACGAGTGGTAAAGAACGCTGATATGGATGACCCTAAGCAGAAGGATCACTTCTTCGGATATGACCTTTGGGAGAAGATTAAGGATGAGGTTGGTGAATCAATACCAAAGGGCTATACCCTGTACGGAGAGATGTTGGGATATGACCACAATGGTGGGGCTATTCAGAAGGGTTATGATTATGGGTGTGAACCAGATGGTGACTTTGATTTTTTAGAGGAGCACCAAAAAGAAACACCTCAACACAAACTAGAGGTATACCGTATCACTCAAACAAACCCAGATGGTCTAGTGACTGAGTTGTCCTACCCAGAGATCGCAGAGTTTTGTGATAGAAGAAGGCTTACTATACCCCACTTGTTTTATTATGGTAAAGCTGTAGATTGGTTGTGCCCTGAATATGCCGATGATAGGCTCTGGGAATTAGAAGATGAATTTAGTAATATGTTTGTTGAGGAGCTTGAAAAATCTTACAACGAAAAAGACTGCTTTATGTGTCACAACCCAGTACCAGAAGAAGGTATTGTTGTAAGAAAAGAGTCATTGTTTAACTGTGAGTCTTATAAACTGAAAAGCTTTAGATTCCTTGAGTGGGAGTCTAAGGAGTTGGACAGTGGAGAGGCTGATATAGAATCTGAGAACTAATGAAAGAAGCAATAATAGGAGACCTTAAGGAAATAATTGCAGGTCTTGAGTACGGAGATTTAAGTAAGAATGAAGTAGTAACTAAAATAGAGTCTTCTATCGAAAGTATAGAAGAACACTTAATATCAGAGTAATGAAAAATAGAATAACAATTTTAGTAGGGGTTTCCGGTAGTGGGAAATCCACTTGGGCTCATGAGGAGTGGTTAAAAGATCCTGAAAATGTCATAATAGTGAATAGGGATAAGATCAGAGAACAATTCTTTGGCTTTACTGAGGACACTGTGCACAAGTATTATGAGAGGGATGACATCTACTCTTTAGAGAAGCAAGTAACTCGTTTTGAGGACACGCTGATACACGATGCTTTGAACTTGGGTAAGGATATAATAGTGGATGCAACACACTTAAAGAGATCCTATATTGAGAGGTTTAAGTTCTGGAATGTATCAACGACTTATAAGATGATCCCTATTATGTTAAAGGAGGCAGAGATCAGAGATAGGGTTCGTAAGAGGCGTGTTGGTGGGGAAGTTTTAAGGAAGCAGAACACACAGTATGTGAACCTGTATCACAACTTGGTTGAGAATCCTATAGACTTTACTCCGGTAACATTGTTGAATAACCCCCTTAAAGAGGATGTGATTATATTTGACATTGATGGTACCTTGGCTCACAAAGTTAAAAGGTCAGCCTACGATTGGAAGTTAGTTGGTAAGGATACAGTTGATAGTCCAACTGCCAAGGTTATGAATATGCTTAAGTCTTCTGGAGCTAAAGTTATTATTTGTACTGGCCGTGACGGTATAGCCCTCTACGAAACTAAAAAGTGGTTGGATAAAAACAATATGGATTACGATGAAATTTTTATCCGTGAAGAGGGTAATATGAAACCAGACTGGCTTATTAAGGAGGAGATGTGGAGAGAGATTGCCAAGGACTACCATATTGTAGGTATGTTTGATGACAGATTGCAGGTTGTTAGACGAGCAAGGTCTTTAGGATTAAAGGTCTTTAATGTTGAATATGGAAATTTTTAAGTTATGAAGTATAGAATAGTTGAGATGTGGGGGTTACATAAAATCCAGTATAGGTCTTTTAGTATTCCTTTTATATTCTGGTCAGACTTTAATATTTGGTCAGATTTAATAGAGGTTGGCAAAACTAGGGTTGAGTATTATGGTAACCAAGATGTTGCAAAGAGGAGGCTGAGAGAGATAGTTAAAAAGAATGGGGACGACTGGAAAGTTGTCTATGAGGTAAGGATAAAAACCTAATCTTAAGGTATCAATAATTTACCTTATATTTGCAACTCAATAATAAAACAAACAAAACAAGATGGTTTCAATAACTACACTCATCACAGCAATATTAGTAACGGCAGTAGCAACAGCTATTAGTACAGTATTCGTATACAGAAACAACGTGAAAACGATTGGAAATGTTGCGGATAAGGTTGATGGAATACACGATATTCTAAAGGAGGAATAATGGTTAGATAGACTTAATCATGCTTTTTGGAACACAGAAAACAAAACCCGATAGGAGATTAATCTTATCGGGTTTTCTTTTTCCTTCTTTTTACTAATTTTTGTAAAGCTCCCTGTAGTAGTTATACGTCTCAGAGTCCACTGCCTTCTCTGTAACAAACTCTGCTAGTATCTTTCTCTCCTCTTCACTTAGGTTTTTCCTGTCTATGAAAAGATCACCATACTTTTCAGCAAGTATGATAGCTCTAACTTGTTTGTTTCTTTCATACTTAAGACTTGCCACTAAAGGCTTTAAGGTTTTCTTCTTAACCTCACTGTTGACCCACTTAACGATGTTCAGGCTATGTTCAGGATATTCATCGGCTAACTTCTTTATGGAGTCCACACCTTGAGCCTTATCAAGATCCTTCTTTTTTATTTCCCCTATCAAAGTTTTAACCTTATCCTCAAGTATTATGTGCTCTCTATAAGCTGACACTACATCCTTTGAGACCCCCTCTAAAAGTTTTGCTGTTACATTGTATTCAGACGTGTGCTTAAACATCCTACTTGTCAAAGCTTTCTTCATGTCCAAACGTGCTTCTTTAAACGTCTCACTTACACCTTTATTAGAGGTTACCATGTTACCAATCGCATAAGAACTTGCTATATAAGGGTTCGTGTTAGGTGTTGTGACATATGATTCCACAGCTTTTTTAAGTCTTAGTGGAGACTTACCTACACCCTCACCTAATTTTTTATAAAACGGTTCAACCCTATCATCAATAATACCCTCTAACTCAGCTGGTATCTCCCCTTTATCCCATGATAGTGGGTTACCAGTATAAAGATCATCACCATTCATTGCTGCCATAGCGTTAACTGCAGGGATTCTTGTTAAGAACCCTGTAGGGCTTAGCTCAATTGGGATTAAGTTTTTCTCAACTGCCCCAAAGAATATCTTACTTGCATCACCTCTGTATTCAGCTCCGCTAGACTCAGCTAGAGCTTTTCTCATATAGTGTTCAGCAATATTAAGTAGTGGGGTTAAAGAATGAGCCTTGGCTACCCTATAGTATCCCCAGTTACCATCCTTATTCTTTTTACCCGTAGGGATTATAAAATAATTGGTCAAGTCATACTGACTAACTCCCTCAATTGTCTTAAGGTATATTTCGATATTAGTCTTACCCTTTATTTCTTCGTCCTCCTCCTCATCATCCCTTAACATTCCTATTAGGTTTATCCCTAATGCCAACATACCACCTGCTGTGTATGCCATAACTTGTACCATCCTAGAACCCACACCTATTGGGTCTCTACCAAAAGATTCAACCGCAGCTCTTATACCTTGAGTACCAGCATTTAGGTAAGGTACAAAGGAGTCTGCAGCTTTTGTAGCTCTACCCCCTTGATTAAAATCTGTTAGCTCCCTAGCAGATCTGGCAGCTTGAGTGTATATCCAATCCCTCTCCTGTTTTGGTAAGGTTTCGATGTCCTTCTCACCTAGCTCCTTTAATTGATTCTTTATACTCTTATTGAATACCGCTATTCTTATACCTACCTCACTAGCTAGGTTGAACTTATCCATAAATACCTTAACCTTATTTCTAGTGATAGCATCTTGGGTTTTTTGGTTCATCACTGTGTCTACCATTGCTTTAGCAATACCTTTACCAGAGTATTTACCTTGTAGTTGTAGCCAATCCATTCCACCACCATATTCTAGGTATTTAACGTAATCCTCCCCATTAATAAAAACACTCCTTAATCCCTTGGCTGCACCTATAGCCAGCTTTACAGAATTAGTAATAATCTCATTACCATACTCCTTAGAAAAAGTTACTGTGAACCAGAAATCCCTTGGTGTATTAGTTATAAAAAAGAAGGGGTTGTTACCTGTAGCAAAGGTCTGGACAATTGCTTTACCAGATATTAACGCAAAATTTTCCTTGGCTGGTGCTGATAAATGCTTCATATGTGAATCATTTATATGGGTTGCTAAGTCTTCTTTAACCCAAATCCTTTGCTTTACACCATCTTTGTAAAAATACATGGCTGTATAACCCTTAGTATTTACATTATCCATCTTATACTTAGGGTTACCTGCATCCGTAAAGCCTACAACACTATCTAATTTAACTTGTTTCCTTACATTTTCAAAGTTATCTACTTTCTTTTGCTCCCTCTTTGTTAGGTTTCCTTTCTCTATTAAAGCATCCACCTCTGCAGCTGTTTTTACAAATTCTGAGTGGAAGGCTGTGTTTAATCTATTTATGAAAACAGCTTTTGTCCTAGATAATATACTCTTTTGTAAAATATACCAAGCATCTGTAAGCTGGTTTCCATCAAAACCCTCTTTAAAGGAGGTCATTTGCTTCTTAGATAGGGGTAGATTCTCTATAGCGTGTAGTTCCTCTATAAGAAACTCGCCATCCATGTCCTCCATAAAGTCAATAAACTCTCTAGGTTGGTAGTCAACCCCTTTAAACAGCTCGTAGGTATCCTCGGAAATAAGACCCTCTGACTTCATTTCCTCAAGTATCTCTTTGTATTCTTGAAAATAATTATCAGCCCTCTTAGATAACTTATTAAAAGTCTTATCACCAAGTTCCAGCCTAGCCCCTTCTAGTGCCATAGCTGAACTCTTACCAGTTTGGTTACCTTGGTGCTTTATAGGTTTTTGACCTCTTTCAGCTCTATTCTTGTCAATAGCTATGATCCTCCTAGCTATTATAATTTCCTCTAGTTTGTTAACTTCAAAGTTTGTTAACCCTGCAAGAGTGTTCTGATATGCCTTTTCACTCCTATTTTTAGCAAGTGAGGAGGCTCCAGCCTTTGTAACGATGTAGTCTACAACTTTACCCATACCAGCTTTTTCTAAAGCTGTTTTAACTTTGTGTTGCCTATCTATAAGCTCTGTTGTAATAGACCCTATTGCTTGACTTATTTTTTTGAGTATTGGTACATCTGACTTCTTAGATTGGTTCCTAGAGGATTCCATTTCACTTTTAAGCCTCTCATAAGCCCTTTCTGGTGTGTCGCTTTCTACTTCATTGACTTCATCAATAAAGCTCATCTCAGCCTCTCTCTGGCCTTCCTTAGATAAACTTTGGTACCATTCAGATCCCTTAAGTTTTTTAATACCTACTCTTATACTCTCAGATATACTCACACCTGCCTCAATACTTAGAGCTACAGCTTCAACAGCTGCATCCCAAGCTAAGTCAAATAATTCTTTTGGTGCATTAGAGTTTAGACCCCTCATAGAGTCTCTAATGGTTGTGTTAGTTTTAAACTTCTCTCTTACCCTATCTGCGAGGCTAGTTGAATCTGCCTTGTCTCCTTCAGGTACTTTAGCATCTCTATTGCTGCTTCCACTTGCTTTGCCTTTGTTATCTCCTCCGGTTGTGGTTTCTTTTGTTTTCTTGTCGTTCGACTCATTGCTTATTAATTTAGTATTATTAGGCATCATAAAATAATTAGGGTCAAATCCACCCCACTCATCCGAGCCAAACATTACACCATCCCCATCAGATATCTGTGGTATAGCATCTTGTTTTGTAGCAGCTAAAAGGTTTTTCATCTCTAAATCAGTAAGTGGTCTAGACAACTTTATGGAGATAGTCTTTTCAGACCCATCAACAATACCAGACTCTAACACCTTTACATCCTTTGGAAGTGATTTTTTAATTATAGACTGGTCATATTCCTTATCCGTTGTACCCTCTATTAGCCCTACGTTTATATATACCCCTTTAGGTGCACTTTCAACTTTATTAGTTTTAGACTTCTGAACAACCCTAGAAGATCTACCCTTTGGCTGATAATCCATAGCCTCTTGGTATTGATCTTTAAGTTCTTGACTTAAGTCTGAACCCTCAATCATACTAGAGATTTCTTTTTGCGAGTAGTCCCCCTGTTTGTCTCTTAAACGATAAAGCTCATCATAGTTATTCTCAGCGTTTCTTGCTTTATTTATAGCATCATAAACTCCCTGAAGAGCCTGCTGCTTAGTCCTAGGCACTACGGAATCAAACCCCCTTTCTTTATTTCCTTTATACTCTCCACTAAAAGGTTGCTTAACTTTGTTTCCCTCTAATGTTTGCACGTCTGTAGGCTTAAGTGCTTGTGTTGTTTGTGCCCTAGTCTTTCCACCTGCCCATTCAGACACAACCATATCATACCCCCTTTCACCTGCTATCTTAGTTACATAAGCAACTTGTGTATTCTTATCAAAAGCTTTGTCAGGGTGTTCTTCTTTATGTCTTCTCTCTGCCTCCTCTATTAAGTTGTCTGGGTCAGTATTGAAGTCATAAACTTTATCTTTAGGTACCTTAACAGCATACTTTGAGGTACTTGCCTTTTGTTTCTCAGATTGGTTTGGGTCTGTATAATACATAGCCATTCCACCAACCTTAGATAAGGCAGCAGCTTCTTCTTTTGAAGTAACTGTTGACTCTCCTGTAGTAGGCTTAACCTCTGTGTAACCATCACTACCGTTATGAAAGAAGACAAAGTTATCTCCCTCTTCGGTCATGTTAGCGTAGTTGGATGAAGTCTCTGGCGTTATGGATACCTTTGGTTTAGCCTCTTCAGATTTAAGCTTAGTCTCAACAGGAGAATTTAGTAGAGCTGCTATATCTGAATCAACTGCATCAATCTGCTCCTTTATACCCTTGTGAAAAGCTTTATTTTTGTTCTTTAACCCTACCTCTAAGTTATCCCTCTTATCTAAAAGATCAAATAGTGGTTCTACCTTACCAACTTTAGTGTCAACAGGCACTTGGTTAGAGTACTTATTAAACAAGTTCAAATCCCTAACTACTTTATTTGCAGTGTCTTTAGTGAAAACCCCTTCAGACTCCATACCCCTTATTAAAGATATAGACTTATCCATATCTTTAGAGAGAGCCTTAAAAGAACTCAACCTACCAGTTTTTCCACTAGGACTCCCTGAAACAGATCCTAAACCACCCACAAGAAAAGAGAGTATAACTGTTTCCTTAAATTCGGATACACTCATATCCTCCTCTAATATTTTTATACCGAGGTTTTCATTTGCGTTAACATTAAGAGCTTTCTGGGTAGTACCCTCAACAAGTTCTTCCACAACCTCACCCCCTCCCTCTTTGAGGAACGGATTTAAGTATTTTTTTACTAACTTTGTACCCCCTTTTGCATAGCTATCTGCCACACCTTTAACAAACCCTCTATCAATACCAGTTTTACTAAAGCCAATAGGACTAATGTTTGGGGATATGAAGTGAGTTGGTAATGTAACAGCTGCCACACCAAAAGCAATCTTAGCTGACTCAGCCTTAGCTGTTTCCTCCTCAATACCTGCTGCAGATAGTTGTTCGTATGTTTCATTGTAAACAGAGGATGCAATCATTCCGGATTGAACACCAGCTGAGGTAAGCATTAAACCCCTTTTTGTGGTAGCCCCAACTGCTCCTCCAATACCCTTGGTACTAGCGATTTGAAATGCTAAATCCCCTATAGTGTTAGCACCAGCTTTCATATAGCCTACACCACTACTAGAACTTTTAACACCTAACCCCTTACCGGACTCTATATCCTCTTCTGTGATACCTAGTTTCTCAGCTATGGCTGTTATGTTCTTTTTGTTAGTGTGGTCTATGATCATACCTGTGTCGGTTATGATGTACTCCTTACCTTTGTACTCATAAGCTCTACCCCTAGCTTCTGCGTAGTGTAAATCTTGCCAATCAAAAGAATTAAGTTGTTCCCTCATTCTCTCCTCCTCTGCAAATTGGTCTGCACCAAAAAGATCAGATAAACCTATTAAAGTGTTTGAAGATGATCCATATAATCCTTCAACCATACCACCCAAAAACTCCTCGGTTGTGTCTAAGGTATCATCTATAATCATACCTATAGGGCTATTTTCATTGTAATCTTGGTACCTTTTATAGAGATCGTTTAATTTCTCCTCACGGTTTTCAGTATACAATGGTAGTTGCTCCTTGGCGTACTCTCGAAAGTTTTTTTGTAGACCTGTTATCTTTTCGTTGTACTCCTCAAGCATGGCCTTATCCCCAGTTTCTATTGCTACTAGTCTCTTAGCCTTTAATCTAGGTAATTTATCTGACATATAATCTTGCATCAACTCAGCAAGCTTTGTCTCCTTTACTAAAGGATCTACGGAAGCCAAGGCTGCAATCTTGTCAGGGTTCTTGTAATCCTTTTGGGACTCTTGTATAAAACCAGCTATATCCTTAGAGTCAAAACCATAGGAGTCTGTATCCCCCAAGTATTCAACGGCTGTACCAACTGTTTCAGAAGGAGTATACTTAGTTTCAGGCAT
>Ga0196901_1000056_pt1 | contig 48584 bp, 62 predicted proteins | sample CB_VirMetaG_FD_169099 | JGI IMG/M metagenome (GOLD analysis project Ga0196901, IMG submission 169099) | Freshwater to marine saline gradient viral communities from Chesapeake Bay - CB_1504_1 Viral MetaG (v3) (version 3) | ecosystem: Environmental > Aquatic > Marine > Coastal | place: USA... | reverse complement strand
ATCCCCTCAAGCTCCTGCTTATCTACAGCCTTCAATAAATCGTAGTAGTTATTACCTAGGGCAGCTATGGCTAGTACACATAAGGCTATAATCCCCTCTAAGATACGCTCCTTTATCATTTCTTAGCGCCTTTCTTCTTACGCCCACCAGTAGAGCGATTATCTGCACGGTTAGCCTTCTTAGACTTAACCCTCAGATTACCATTTGAGTTATTAGAAGTGTTCTTATCCTTATGGTCAACGTCTTTCCCGTCACCCTTAGACACCTTACCTTCCTTCTCCATCTTAGCTCTAGCAGCGTTACGTTGTGCTCTACGCTTCTTCTGCTCTGGTGAACTATTGTACGCTCGTTGTTGCTTACTACGTTTGGTAGCTGTAGCTTTTGTTTGACCCTTCTTAGCCATTGCCCTTTCCCCTTAATATTTGAATAAAACCTTTAAAACCTTTCCATATCTCATTTGGGGAAGGTAGTAACCAGCCCAACACCATCAATAGCATAAACTCTATAGGAACCTCCTGTGTATTATTGGTCGTAATACCTCCTGAGACGCTATCTACGGAGAGTTGTTGGCTATCCCCTATACTACCTACCACTGACTCTTGTTTATCCCCTAGCGTAGCTTCTACGCCCAATGAGGGAACCCCACCACCTATGAATGGTAATGAGGAACACCCACTAAACGTTATAAGAAAGAGAGCAAAGGAAATATATTTTAATTTTTTGTACACAAAACACCTCTAATTGTGGTATAATAGTATATACTAGTAAATACTTAATCTATTACTCTCTACTATATTTAATAATAGCATCATGTAAAGCTTCCAATCTCCTAGTAACTCCATCATCACCTTTCTTCTTACGTTTAATATATTCTTGGTTATTTAATAACTCCTTAGCAGCCTCCTTATACTTACCAGAGTTTAATAACTTCCTCATATTAGGGGACTGTTGTAAATCCCCCCTGTATGTGATTTGTACTAACTCAGCCTGTAGGTACTCTGGCATACTATCGAAATCCTTAACTAAACGTCTAGCATCTTGCTTGTGGGATTCAAATGTCTCTGAGAATGTTTTTCCACTCCACTTACCAGTTTGTCCAACACCACTAGTTTGTATCCCTTTATCATCCTTATAATCCCCAGCAACGTATCCCTCCTCCTCCACTACCCTACGCTCCGCTAAGGATAACTCCTTATTAGATAACTCAGACACCCTCTTCACTGCTTTAGCGCCTAGGTACACTTTAGGTTTGCCAGATTGGTCTTTCTCTGTAGGCCAACCAAAGCTTGACTTAGGAGTGTTTAAATCTTTCTCAAGTTCTAAGTCCCTAGCTTTCCTTTCCTCTATATCAGTGAAAGTCTTACCTAAAGCAGCTTCTCTCTTAGAGCGCAACCCTTCATCAAGTATTTGCTCTTTAGACACACCCTTTGGAAGTATTGGAGAGTCTGAGCTACGGACAGCTTTTAACTGTGAGAAGTCTATACTATATTCTGTAGGACTATCTTTTATAACAGTGGGCTTTGTAGCTGCATCTGCAATAACAGGCTTTACTTTTTTGAAATCTATATTAGCTCTTACAGGCTTTACCTTGCTAAAGTCTATCATTTCACACCAACAACCTTACCACCTTTAATAGTGAATACCTGATTGCCATCCGTATAATCCCCATCTTCATACGAAGTCAAATCTACATTTTGCTCCTGCGCCTGTTTATTCAACTGGGCTATAGGGTCAATGCTATCATTAACTTTAGGGGCTGGTTTAGCTGGCTCTTCTTGTGAACGTAAACCAAACACACTATCTACGTTATCATTTAAGAATTGCTTATAGTTAGTGCTCCCCTCTAAGTGTGCCCCCAATCTCACCATCTCATTCATAAGTGGTGATACCTCCTTGTTCAAACCCCTTAAACTATTAATCACTTCACTCTTAGCTACTGAGTCTAAGTTCTCTAGTCCCTGTTTCATTTGGAAACTAATAGTGCCATTACTGGTATCTATATCTACGTAATCCATTAGTGGAACTTTCTTAGTGGACTTAGCAGTAGAAGACCTATTAATGTATGAACTAGTAAGTGGGCTTAGGGATGTGTCTATCTGGGTCACTACAGCCTGTTCTAAGCGTGTTCTTAGCTTAGGCATAACCTTATCAGTGTACTCCATCTTAATCACTTCCTTGGCCTTCCTAGACGCATCTGGAAGCATCCCACCAGACTTCTCTACCTGTTTACCCATCTGTGGGTTAGCAAAGAACGTTACAAAGTCTTTTAAGTCTTTAGGAGACGTAATCTTAAGTTGGTTCTCATACACACCATTTAGTAAACTATTGACAGACGTATCTAAAGCTCCTAGCTCTGCCTCAGACAACTCAGCAGGGTTAGAGTTGAAAGTTTTAACCTTATTCATAAGAGCTTCATACCCAACTTTAGCAGACTCTTTATCAGTAAATGGGTCGGGATTGTTAGGTGTGGTCTTATCCATAGACAGTAAATACTGGGTGGCTTTAACATTTAGCTTCTGTAAAAACCCTACATTTTGATTATCTACTAAATTAGAAAATGCTACTAAGGGGGCCATTTCAGGGTCTTCTAAGATAAGACTTTCCTGTAGTGCTAGGGTGCTCTTATTTTTATTCTGTAGGGCTTGTAAGCTAAAGTCCCCTTTAATCATAGCTGTAGCATTATCATATAACGTTTTAACACCAGCACTTTGACCAGAGATAAACTCACTACCAGCATAAGCCCCAATCTGCCCTGCTGTAACAGATGTAGTCTCATATAGAAGGTCTAACTCAGCTTTGGCTTGAGCTGCATCCAACTCCCCCTTTTCAAACTTCTCAGCTACAGTTTTAGCCTTTCTACTAAAGTCTGCTGTAGTTGAACGGAAGAACCCAACTAAGGCTTTCTGTGACTCAACCTTCTTAGTTGCAGCATCTACCCCTTGTTGCTTACCAACGTAGTCTAGTTCAGCTACACTACGCTTAATTCTAAGGTAGTCATTGACCCCCTTCTGCTTCTCTTCTTCTGTGAATGAAGGCAGTACAAAACCAGCATCACTAGCAGACTTAGCGTTAGAAGCTGCTTGTTGTTCCTCTGGAGTACCCTCAGCTAGGGCCTTACCTAGGCCAGCAATAGAGGAATAGTCCTTACGTATCTTAGTGAAGTCATCAACTAAGGAGGGGTACTTTTCCATATACTGCATAGTAAGCCTATCAGCTTTACTGCGTAACATAGAAGTGTTAACCCCTTTACCTGTCCTAGCAATGTTGCTTAGGTACAGCATTTCCTTAGCATATTCACTCTTAGCCTTGTCAGTTTGTTGTACAGCACTAACCTTAGCTTCAGCTACATTCTTCCTTCCGAAGAAGTCAAGGAGCTGTGAAGCCCCCTGAGCCACTGCTGGGGCTAACTGTGTTGCTGTTGATGGGGATTGCACATTAGTCGCTTGTACAGGCTGACCACCCCCAGTTTCAATAGTTGGAGAAAATAATCCAGCCATTAGTTATACCCCTCTCTGTTAATTTTATCTGCAAGTTCCATCTCTTGTAATAAGTTACTTTTAGTTTCCTCATCGAGTGGAGATGCTTGTATCATATTCTTAAACTCATCTGCTGTGCTGATACCCATCAGGCGTCTAGCAGATTCATAGAATACTGTATCACCATCTTGTGCATCTTGCTCTAGCTTTTGTAGCAACATCTCATTAAACCTTTGTGGGAACTGTTGGAAGTGTACTAAGGCGCTATTAATCATCCTAGACTCAAACTCAACATCATTATTGGCAATACCTAACTTGGCAGCAATACGTTTGTTTTCACTATACCATTTGTTAAAGTCGTCCTTGAAGTCTTCACTCTTGCCATAGCGTAACTTGTCAAATATATACTTCTTAGTTTCTTCCTGTGTGGGGAAGCCAAATAGTATTGCTATAGACTCAGCTTTGTTTACGTTAGAAAGTTTACCAGTGCTACTCATCTTCTTACCAACCTCATTAGCGTATGACCACTTCATGTAGTTAGAATAGCCAGATGATACACTCATAAACCCTTCCGCTACCTTAAGGAAGTCTTCTGGACTTTCTGTCTCATCCTCTGCTAAGTTAAAGAATCTAGCTGCCCCCATAATGGCATCTCTCATCCTTGGGTTGTGCCCAAACATAAGACCCATAGAAGCTGTGTTAGCAAACCCTTCGCCAATACCACCTGTCCATAACTCTGTTAACGTCTCATACATACCATACATATCTAATGGGGCTAGACCAGAGAAATCTATTCTAGTCTTTTCGCCAGTAACCGCTGTTAGGCTAGCGTTAAGAATATAACTCTCAAGACCAAACACTATAGCCTCTTTAAGTTCTTCATTCTCAATCATAGCTAGTATAGGAGCAAACGCTGTGTACATAACTGCTGGTGGCAATGTGAACTGCATTAAAGAGAATGCTGCTATACGAGCTTTCTCTGCACCAGTCAAATTCCTATTGCTAGTAACTTGTAACATGGCTTTGTGAGGGGCTTGCATAAATTGCATAATCAATGACATTGAGTTCTGGTTATAAGGCATATCACCAGCAAAGTTCATACCATAGGTAAAGTCCCTAGCTAGCGCAGCCACCTCAGCTTGTACATCTGAGCGTGAGAAGTCTTTACCAGCTTTAATGGCTCTGTCTCTCATAGTAAGCCAAGCAGTCATCATGTTGATGTTTTCCCCAGCATCAAACCCCACCTTACGTGGAGCTGATAATATCTTCGAGGTAACACGCTTAGCCTTACTCCCAACACTCCAAGAGTCAGCCATTTGAGTTAGAGCGCCCTGTATAAGAGCATGTCTGTCTACGTTAGCTGTTAGTCCTGAATCATCAAATGCTTTTACTAACGTATCCATTTCCTTCCTGCTAATACCTAACATCTTACCACTTAGGTTTTTAGCACCTTCATCAGTTAATTTACCAATATTACCAAAATACTTAGCTGCTATTTCTTTGTGCCCAAGTTTGTAAAGCAGTAAAGCTGATGTATCCCTAACCAATCTTGTAGTAGCATACTCAGGAGCAAGGGCACTCAGCATAATCATCTGGTGTCCTTGTACAACGAATTGTCTAAGTGGGTTAGTGGCTAGTAAAGCTTGGAACGCTATATTCTTAGAGAAGGCTACAGGATTCTGTTTAGAAGCCCACATTAGAGATTTCTCCCCAACAGCACTCCTAGTGCCAACTGTCTCAGCTAGTCCACGTAATGTACTCTTAAATATCTCGTCAATACCATTAATGTAAGCATTCTCTAAGTAGTTAATATACTCCCAAGTTTGTCTAGCATCTTGATACATTCTCTTATCAGCAATATCAACATAGTTAATGTCATTAATGTTACTAGGGAATGTGTATCTGCCATACTGCTTGGGTAGTACGCTACGGTATGTTTCAGTGAATCTACGCTTAGTAGTCTCTAGGTAGTCTCTGTAGCCAACACGGTTAGCTATGTTACGAGCTGCTTCAATCATAACCTCTACTGGGTCTTTAACGTACTTCTCGTTAACGTCAGTAGTGCCAGAGGAATCTCTCAAACGCTTACCACGGAATCTCTGTGGTGTACGCCCATTATTAATAGCTACGTTAATGTAGTCATCTTCTATTGTGCGTGTTGAGTTACGGTCAGCTCTAGTAATAAATCTAGCGTTCTCTGCTTGGGCAGAAGCTCTTTCTACGAATTGTTTAGATTCAGCTTGACTACCAGCAGTTGCCACTGTCTCTGTGCGAGTAACATTCCCAGCATCATCTAATATCTCTTTGTCAATAAACCAAGGTGAGTCATACTTAACTGTGTAATAACCGTGTCTGTAACTTAAGATGTGGTCACTTTCCCTAATACGTCTAGTGTAGCTTTCAGTACTCTGTGGAACAATCATTTGCTCTACAAACTTACCATCAATCTCTACTGCTGTACGTAGCTCAGAGATAGTACCACCATTTTCATACAACTGAGCTAAGTCTTCATCTGAGTATCGTACCAGTGAGTCTGTAGCTGAGTCATAGAACTGTCTGCTCTTACCTACTTGTCCACGAGCCATAGGACGAGCTATTAGTGTGCTAGCTCCGTTATCCCACAACTGCCAACCTTGTGCAGATAACTTACGTGTCATGTCAGAGTTCTCTAAGACATACATAGTGTCCCAGTAGTTCTTCCACTCTTGTAAAGCATCTATCTCTTTGGTGTTAAACCCTCTACCTTGCAGGTATGTTCTATTAAACTTAATACCCTTGTGGTTAGCTTCCTTTACGTACTCGTGTACGCTAGCCTGTGAGGTTTTAGGAAGCTTTAGGTACACTGCATCAAACTCTTTAGAAAGTTCCACCAGACGCTTCTCAATGGCTGCTGAGCGGTCTTCTGAACGTAATGCCCCTTTACTAATCTTAGTGTCGAACAAACTAGAGGGGTCTTTAATCATCCTAGTTAAGTTAATATTCTGCCCAACAGTAATCTGACCAATGTGTCTATCAAATAAGTTTAGGTTTACGTCACTAGTTTCAAAGTTAGCTACGTCTAATGGGTTGTATTCATACTTGTAGTTTACTGCCACTACGTAATCTGCTGTAGTTGGTAAGTTAGAGTCAGGGGATATAGCAACATACTCGTCACCTGAACGAACTAACACTTCTACATCTTCTGGCTTAATACCATACTTACGTAAGCCAAACATAGTTTGCTTGACAGCATCTTCTACGTTAGACCAACCTGCATCGGCATTAGGGCCATATATAGCACGTATAGCTAAATTGTCTGAGTCATCCCTGCCAACTTGTGTGATGTTCTCACGTAATGTAAGGCCATTAACACTTTCAAAATCATTAAACACTTGGCTACGCATAGCTTTAAGTTCTGACTGAGCATAGTATATCTTACCATCAGTCTTGCTATACTCAAGCATATCTGGGTCACCAGAGAGTTCAACCTCTTGGTTACGCCCCATAGCGGAAGGTCTAGCCTCTGTAGTAGCCCCCCTAACCATTGGTTCTGGATTCATAGCCCTAGCAGCCACTTCATCTGAGTTAGCCCCATAGAAAGATTTAGCCACCTTATCATCAGTCATAGACGCATCAAACATAATACGGGCTGTGTCTGGGTTAGCATTCTCAGCATTACGCCCAGCAGATGTAGGTGAGCCACCGTAGAATGTACGCTTAGTTTTAAGGTCAGCTATAATGTCATCTAAGCTACGTGCATCACGAGTGCCCCTAAAGCCCTTAGAGGCTTGTTTAGCAACACCCCCTAGTAAGGCTATGTCTAGTAGTCCGATAACGTTGTCAATCCACTTCTCAGACTCCCCATAATACCCTTCCTCTAGGAATGTACGTAGTAAGTCTACCTTAGCATACCCATTCTCATCAGGAATGATTATCTCAGAGTTGTCATCAATAATGTCAGCTAACATCTGTGTAATCTTAGGGCGTTCTTCTAGCGGCACAGATTTAATCATATCTTGCACAGATTCAAAAGAATCACCTAGTGCTAAGAAAGAGGAGATACGACCAGACTCTAAGCCACTATTCTCCCCAAGTTTGTCCTTTAAATCACTTATAATACCAGAAATAAGTTTCTGACGTGAGAAGGGAATCATTGCTTCAAAGAACTCAACTGTAGCCCCAGCCATGTTATTATCTACAGCAGCTACTTGTTGGTTTAATAAATTTTGTTTCCACTCTAGTTGGTCATTTACATAATCTATTTGGGCGGCAAAGCTCTCCCTAACACGGTCAACCTCTTGGTTACCAGAGTTAATAGGTTTAGACAACTGCTTAGTCATAAGCTCTTTACGTACACTGAACATCTCAGAAGTCTTATCTAGGGCATAACGTGAGGCATTAACCTTCTGTTCGTCTGTAGCTTCTGGGTCTAATAAGATGTTCACTAAAGGGTCTTGTACATTCTTTAAGCTTTCAGCTTTAGCCTCACCAGCTATTTGTTTCTGTACTACCTGTGTACCTTCTGTTGACATTTCATCATTAATGTCAGAGAAAGCTTTGCCTACCGCTGAGGGGTCTTCTTTAAGTAATGCTGTATTGATAGCCAACTGCTTATTAGACAAATCACTAGTTTTGATATTGTATAAAGGGGAGGTGGCTAAATCATCTAAAGAGAAAGTCTCTCCGTTTAAATCTTCTATGGAGAAGTTATCAGTGCTAGTGTTATCTGTATCTGGAGTTGTTATCACTTATATTACCCTATTGGTTTAGGTGTCACTTCTGGAGCTGGTACTGTATTTTTATATGAGCCATAAGCTCCTATAGCCCCACCCACTGCTGAGATTAAAGAGCCAGTTGCCATACCACTTTGTCTGTTAGATTCTATCTGACCTAACCTAGCGCTAGCTGCTTGAGAGAAGGCATCTGCTGAACTACCTGTGGCAAACTGAGAAGACATAGAACTAATAGCCCCAGCCTCTCCTGAGCTGCCCCCAGAGCCTTGTTGTATGGCAGCATTACGTATCCTACCTTCTAGTATTCTTTGCTCCCGTATACGCTTACGTAAGCTTGTTTGTCTATTTTCAAAATTAGCAGCAGCTTGGACTTTCTGTTGGTCTTCTGCTGCATTCTTATTGGCGTTTATTGATACTGCCGTACCTAATACACCAACTGCTATTGCTGCTATTGCTAATGCTGCCATTAGTGAGCACTCCTATTAAATACTTCTGCATCTATACCCATAGGTTCTATGTGCATCTGTTTGTATATTTCATGTTTAACTTTATCATACCCTACCTCTGGGATACAGAGGTTACATATATCTTCTAACTTATTATCTACATCTTTAAAGTTTATTACTAGGGTGGCATTCTTTTTAGCCACTGCCATAGCATCATGTATATCGTATAATATACTCTTTAGTTTTTGTCTGTCGAAGTTATGCTCTTTCAGTAAGCTGTTGTACACATCATGTAAATCCCTTTCTATTACCACCAGCGGGGCATCTAAATCAGTTAGGTATGGCTTAGCAAACCTAGCGTCATTATCAACTGACCCGCTGTATCTATAGAAGGATAAGTTCCAGAACTCCTTTGGGTCTTGGTCTTTGTGTGAGAATAACTCATGCCCACAAAAGACCGCCTCAGAGTTAAGAAAAGCTGTTAACCATGTTGTTCTACATCTTGGCATACCTAGTATAAAGAAATTAGACATTTACATTAGTTCCTACAATCATAGACCACCCAAGTATACGGCAATCCTTTTCTGGCTCAGTTCTAAACCTAAGGCTAACCACCTTACCTTTCCCTCGTAACTTATGTTTAGTGCTCACTACTGTGTGCCCATTATCAAAAGACGAACCCTCTGGGATGTAATGTCTGCTTAGCTTATAGGTTTGGAACTCCCTACCCCACCTATTTGAATTGGCATTGTTAGTCCAATCCCACTGAGAGGTCAGTAAACAACTAGACTGATTAACTAAGTTAAAGTCTACGTCTAACCCTGTCTCTGTTTGTAATAGGTGGGTAGTTATATAAGGGACTTGCTTGTTGCGTTGGGAATCACCACCAGACATATAGCCAGTAACTAAATAGGCTTCCGCATCTTCACCAACCCCATTATATAACTCCCAATCTTTGAAGCTCTGGTTATCGTATAGAGAGAAAGTATAAGAAGAGTCTCCACTGACATCAACTGTGGTTAGATATTTTATGCTCCTAAAACCACCTTGGCGTATCGACTCTGTAAACTGTACCTCTAAAGCTCCAACCACAACTTGCACACCACCCACAATAACATCTTCAGTTCTTGTGCCAGAGGAGAAGGATGTTGTGCGTACAGGGGCTTTAAGTAACCCACCTAATGTACTAATCTCATTTTTGGTGAATGCACCAGAGTTAGTATCAAAGATGAGTTCTTTGTTATCCCCATATAACCATCTAACCTTACGTTCATAAGGGTCAAATGTTCCTACGCATTTATCTTTCTCTTCTGAGCTAATAGACTCATAGAAAGTTTGTATTGTTGGTTGTGTTAAGTTCTTTACTGAGTAAGCTCCAATATCATTCTTAGCTAATAAGTAGATACCATCGTCACTCCAATATAATAAACCTGAATCAACTGGCACAGCGGATTTAGCTGAGAGTATCGGGTAGTCTGTTATCTTAGCTACTTGGTAGCCAGTAGCAGTAAAACCTGCATCCTCTGTAGACCCTAGGATTACCCACACGCCATTCTTAGCTAGTACTACTAGCCCACCCCCTATGTTAAAGAGTTTCTTTATACCATAAGCACCAGAGACTCTTACGTAGCCTCCGTCTGAGTCTATTATGTCTGGGGTGTCTTCTGATGTTGGGTCTCCCTCTTGGTAACACTTGTTAATATCTGTGGTGTTAGACACTAACCTACTAAACAATACATAGCTGTTTAATCTTGGGCTGTAGTCATCTCCGTCTATTACTTGGCCAGAGAATCCAGCATACCACACCCTACCTGCGAACTCCTCTATCTGGGAAGCCCCTGTAGGGGTTATGTCACTTGGTAATGTATCAATGTCTACACGTAGACCTTCTACTGTACCTGCTGGTGGATTCCTAGCCATTAAATCTTTATAAGCAGATAGCCTAGATGTGCCTCTCCGTAAGGCATCAATTATGAAGTAACCTCTTGGGGCTTCTATATTACCTATTGGGTCTTGTATTAACATCCTAGGGAAGAAGTTATCTGCCGCTGGTTCATCATTACCATCAGCCATCATAGCGTAATGTACTACATCACTGTTAGATGGGAGTAGGTTATTATTAACCCCAACGACTTTTATATCGGTATACTTATCATCAGATGCATAAGCAGCAGAGTTGAAGTTCTGTATGGGGTCAAAGCTTTGCTTAGTTTCCAAGTAAGGGCGTCTTATATTACCCCAACTCTGGTTACGTAAGTTGTATATGTGCGTGTCTGTCTTAAACTTAGGTCTGAACTGTATGTTGTTACTGTCCCGTAAATCTAAGGTTTCTAACCCAGTTTCCCCAAAGTATAAATCAGCTACACCAAATAGGTCTCTTACTAGTAAACGTTTATAGTTAGTTAGTACTTGACCAAATCCTATAGAAAGTATAGCGACTTCCTCTGCACCAGCAGCAACGACCAAGTTACCATCAATTGAAGCAAATGATAAACGGGAGAACTTGTCAAAACTACTTAGTGTTACACTGTTGAACAACTCAGCGTCAGATAAGACTTGCCCATCTAAGTCGTGGAAGTGTAGTTCATTACCAACCCACACTACAGCAATAGTTAGGTCTGAGTTATTCCCAGCATTCTCCCAACGGTACACACCAACATCTAACGTTGATATATCTGCTGTAGTTTCCCCAGTAGATATTAAGGAGTAGTCTGCTTCATAGTCCATACCCAAACGTCTTGAGCGAGAGCCATCTCTATTGGCGTTAAAGTTTAGCTCATCTATTGACGCATCTGGGGGGAAGGATAGTGGGTTAGCTTCTGTTATTAAACCTTTAGAAAAGTTAGTTAGCTCTACGGGTGTTTTTTGTTGTGACATTTTTTACCACCTCTTCTGTAGGTTCACTTGAGTTTTCTTTTATAGAGTCAATAGCTTGTTTAGCCATACCTAAGCTTGTGTACAACCCACGTAATTCTTTATGTACTGAACCTTTGCCAATAGCCTTAATAAGCTTATTAGAGAATTGGTTTGAGACTATCTCATAGCCTTTATATTGTTCAGACATTAATCCTTCCTTATGTATGGGTTGTTTCTACTTCCAATAGGCTTCCTACCGAAGTCTGGGTAAAGTTCTAAATCAGAGACAGCCCAAGCTTTCTGTGACAACCAACGTTGTTGTCTACGTGCTTTCTGCTCTGCTTTATCATTGTTAACTTGCTTAAGCGTATGGAAGCATACACTCTTAGCTTCCTCTAGTAATGCTGAGAATGCCTCTGAGGGGAGGTCTGGATAAGCATCGTCTTCATGCACCCACTGTGGCATTACGTAAGCTTGGCACTGGAATCTGTCTGTGATTAACGTAGAACCTACATTTGAATCATAGCTATCGAATACTAGTGTCTCTTCATCAAAGCTTGTGAAATACTCAGGGGCTTTGTCATTAAGTATCAACACCTCAACACTAGTTGGGTCATTAACTATAAGCACATTAGCTGAGTCACTGTCCCTAGCATTTGTTTTAGTTAAAAAGTCTAGTGGGGCTAAGTACTTCATATCTTTGTAGTCACGTTTTGTTATACCTGTTTTACGGCAATCATAACGTACAAATAGTAACTCCTTTACATCAGCCCCTAAGGTCTGGTGCGTTGGGAGATTGATGTCAGTAGAGGAGTTAAGCTGTATTAATTTTGCTAAGTGTGGCCAATTTCTATTCGACATTAACTCAGCGTAAGTTGTTCTTAGTATTTGTGCGACTTGCTCTGATTCGACAGTATCCGATAAGCTATTAACTTCGTCACTATCCATTTCAGATAATATGTCTTGTACCATTTCAAGTAACGTCATCTTAGCCATTAGAATGTCCCATCAGTGTTACGGTCAATAAATATCCCCGGTTTTAGTATCCCAATAGTGCCAGTATTAGACTTTATAAAAATCTGACCCCCATTAGTCTTAAAATCTGTTTTACAAAAGATTGGGTAAGATAAGGACAGTAAATACGTAGATGGAAAGCCAGTGACATTAACATTATCTTCTACAATAAATATTGTAGGGCTGGCAGCCCCACCTATGTCAAGCCCTAAAGTAATCTTATCTGGTGTACCAGATGTTACCGTAATAGGTAAATCTATCCTTATTGTGTACGTATCCCCAATGTTTATGGGGGTTATTTTATCCGCCACACTATCCCACAAACTGCCAGCCCCTCGGATAACTCTTGGTAGCCACGACTCATCTGTTAGTACGTTAGCAGCATCAATAGACAGTTTGGCGTAAGTTGTCCCAAAAGATTGGGAAGCTGCATCATCTTTATAGAAGCCCCAACCTTGCGGTATATGCCTCCATACTCCACTGCCAGCACCATCTGATGTGAATATTTGACCTATTGTAGCTCCTGTTTGTCCAGCTACCTTAGGTAAGCTCCATGCCCCTGAGCCAGAGCCATTGGCTACATAAACTTCACCAGATGTAGCTACTGCCACTCCCTTTGGTTCATGTATATTGGGGTCTGTTATGTTTACGTGTTCAATAGCCAAAGGACTACTCCTTAATTTTAGATATAAAAAAAGGGAGGACATTGCCTCCCCTTCTTAGGTTTTATCGCTTAATTATACTTTCTTAAACTTAACCATTACACGAGCTTTACCAGTGGCAGAAGCTAGAGCATTAGCATTAGGTGTGATTACTAGGTCAACTGCTGTTGCACCACCTTTCACGTTAGCTAAACCAGTAAGTGCTGAACTAGCAACACCTAAAGTGGTTAATGGGATTTTAGTAGTTAGAGCTGTACCACCGTTGATACTTAAATCAGCAGTAGAACTAGCTGCAAACACTTCCTCAACTTCTACATAGATGGCTTCAACTAGGTAGAAAGGTGGTAGGGTGAACGCATAGTTGTCGCCTACAGTGTCGCCAGCGAAAACCTCAAAGATAATCTCGTTATCTGCACCAGAGGTCTTTTGAACCCCTGTCACCCCACCAACTTCGCGTGTGCCATAGTTAGCGTATACGCCACGGCTTGATAATTCTTTAGACATTAATTACTCCTTAAACGTTAACGGCTGAGGTGATATAGATAGCTAGTGTATCTAAGCGCTGTGCACCAATACCCCAACGAGCACGAGTAACAAACTCATCACGAGCGCGGTCTTTATTACGCTCACCTTCGACTGAAGGCATTTGACGCCATGCAGCCATAATAGGCTTAGTGTTGTCATCTAAGATAGACATGAACACGTTAGCTACAGCATTAGATACTGAGGTAGTACCATCACTGAATGTACCTTTAGCCAAGCGGTTAGAGGTGATAATGTTCCAGCCGTACAAGTTCATTAAGAACTGGTGGTCACGGTCAAAACCATTCATTAAGATGTTTTTACCAAACTCAGTTACATCATGTGTAATAGTAGTTTTTTCATCTAGAGTAGCAGCACAGATTGGGTCTAGAGCAGCAACACGACCAGCGTATGGTACGTTAGCTTTATCAAAGGCTAACTTAAGTTTAATTAAGTCAGACAAGCTTAGGCTGTTCTCTGAGCCAGAGGTAGCTACAGTAGAAGAAACTCGGTGAGCAAAACCATTTACTGCGTTAGCATTAGCGTTAGTTTGTACGCTATTACACACTTCAAAGTAACGGGTCTCAAAGTTCTCTTGGATTGCACGAGTAGCTTCCGCTGCACGAGCTGACATCAATTGCTCTACTTGTGAGCCATCTTGACGAAGGATGTCAGTAACATACCAAGCATCACCAACATAGTCAGTAATACTTAAAGTCACTGTGCCAGTGTCGATAGCGTTATAAGTAATAGGAGTATCTTCTTCAACTTCTTGGATAGTAGCTGAGCCGATTGTTTTGATGTTTAATGTTTCGCCAGAGCCGAAGTCACTTACGTCACGATACCAACTGGCTGGCATTAAGCCATCTTGTAAGTTGGTAATGATAAAGGAGCTATATACCTCTGATTCGATAAAAGCACGAGTATTGTTCGTTAATTGCATTTAGTTGTTTTCCAATTATGATTCAACATTTAGTTTTTTATGTACTGCTTCGACATGTGCTCTCCAAGCGGTTCGTACCTCTTTGGAGTTGGCCCCTGCTAGCAGTGACTTGTTGGGGTCTTGCAAAGGTTGTTCTTGCTGCGGTCTACTAAACAATGCTGATGTATTAAATCCACCAGAGGTTGTCTTAGGAGCTTGCTTAAACTCTGGCAATAGTCTTAACACTACTGACGGGGACTTAGCGGCTAACTCTTGTAGTTCAGCAATTGATAAGTTAGACTCTTTAGCTAACTCAGAGAACTTGGTCTTTGCACTATCTCCAAACTTCTCTATAAACGCTTTCTCAACAGTCTCTTGATTACTCTTGCGAGATGTTTCTGCTTCACGTTTATTTAATAGAGAAGATAAAAGTTCTTCAACAGATTTTTCGTTGATACCATTATCGGGTGGTGTGCCCTTGGCTGGCTCTGCTTTTTCTTTATCTTCTTTTGGCAAAAGTTTAGAAATTACATCCTCTACACTTGAACGTTTAGATAACTCCGCTTCAAGCTCTGCGAGCTTTTCTTTGAGGGTTTTATTATCGTTCTCTAATTGTGGGATGAATTCTTGTGACGCTTTCAAAGCAGCAATTGCTTTGTCTACAGACTCATACTTTTGCTTACCTTCTGAATTTACAATTAACTTTAATTGGTCGTCTAAGCTAACAGTTGAAGGTGTTTCTGTTACTTTATCAGATTGGTCATCTTTATCAGTAAACATTAATTATTTATATCCTTAATATTATTAAAGTATTTCTAGTATATACTATTATACCTAGAATTTTACGTTTTGTGTAGATTATTTTTAAATTATTTTTAATATTTCTGAAATAGCACGCTTATAACCAGCTTCGTCAGCTTTTAAGTAAGCCCAATTAGGGGAGTTGTATAACTCTTTAGATATAGAAACTTTCTCACAAGTCTCATATTTATCAGTTAGTAACTCCCCCAGCCTCTTACGAAGTAAGGCGGACGCATCATAGGCGTCCTCCATTTGCTTGGTCTGGTCTTTATCTAAACCTTTAGTCCAGTTAATCTTCACCCTAAGTCTCCGCCAGCAGCTAACTCTTGTTGTACTTGGGCGTCCTCTTGAGTAGCTTGCATTGCCTGTTGAGTCTGTTGTTGCTCTTGTACGGCTATATTAGGTGAGAACAAATCAAACCTACCTAGGTTCAAAGCATCTTCAATTAACTTAGCCAGCTTGATGCTAGACGTGTGTGGAGTTAGTAATTGACCCATAGGCGAGTTCATTAACATATTTAAGTTCTGGATTAACTGAGCTTGTGCTGCAAAGTGGCGTGAGCCGATTGGCTTAACCTTGCCCGTAGCAGTGATTAAGTCCTTGTCAATCTCCATGAACTTAGTTACCCCAAAGTCATCATCCATTACAGAGATAACATCCCCAGCATCCATATTCCTAGCAGAAGTCTCTAACATAGCATTGAGGGTAGGTTCTAGTAGCTCTATCTCAAACGTACTAATCTTCTCTTGGAAAATACGTCCAGCAGCATTCTGGAGTTGGTTAACTTCAAAGGCTGTTTTCTCACCGGGTGTACGTATGCCCATAGCCTCACTCGGAGCACCTGCATATTGCTCCATACGGGACTCTAGGGACGCTATCTCATTAAGGGCTGTGATAACCCACTGGGTATTCTTCCCAAGCTCCTCTACGTCCCCGCCTTCATCACAATGAATCTTGACCCCCGGCCCATATTTAAACTGCTCAACCTCTCCAATCACTTTAAGTGGTGGCAAGACAGCAATGTCCATAGCATCAGCTTTTAAGTTCTCTAGGTGGTCAATTCGGTATTGAATACCAACTAAGTTGTCTAGTGGCCCCATAGCCCACAAGTTGTCAGGGCGTCTACGCCATCCTGCGTGGTATATAGGGGCAGTGCCCATCCAACTAGGGATGTCATCAATACGGAGGGTTACAGCTCGGTCTATGACCGTTATAACCTTACTTTCTGATACTTCATGTGTCTGTGTGTCGTAGAAGTCACCCCAGAACTCTAGTATCTCTACGTAACCAGATTGGTAATACTCAGTTAGGCTACCAAAACCATCAATAGCATAAGCTTCTGCTTTATGTCTATCTTCAATAGAATGTCCAGCCATGTTCTTAGCTATACGGTCTCTCCGGTCTAAAGCTTCTGCTAGGTAAGCATTGTCTGGCTGGTCTTTAGCCATCTTCTTAAGGTCACCAACAGTCTTGATGCTGCGGATAATCTTAAAGCTGTCTTCAAAAGAATCTGCCAAAGGGTTGAAGACTACGTCTAGGGGACTAATCCTGCGGAGAACAGGGCCAATGTATTTTACTGTTTTCTCCCCACGGGCGTTCTCTGTGTAGGAGTTCTCAAAATCAACTGTAGCGAAACAATTACCATAGTCAATGTAATCGTATACCACCTTGCTTATTTCTGTCCTGTAGTGGCTTACACGCGTCTTATTACGCATGTATCCCTCTATTGCTTCAGCAACTTCTAGTAAGCTGTCTTCTGTGGTGTAACCTTCCCAACGTAACCACTCATCATTTGGGAACAACGAGCTAATATAGTTTGAGTGTAAGTTATCTCGTATTTGACATAACTTAGGTAATGTTGTCTTATTCTTCCAAGGCAATGTTGCGTTAGATGTTTTAGAAGTATCTGTGGCAAAGATGTAATTACGTAACTCTTTCCACTCTTCTATCTTTGTAGCTCGTTGGTTATTATACTTACTCCATAGGTATGCAATCTCTTTAGCATACGTATCTGGTTCAGCATTGCTAACCTTTAAAAATTCTGCGACTGTTACTGCCATTGTACTCCTCCAAATTTAGAATGTATGGGTATTATATTATCTTCTAAGAACCCATCTAAGGATTTGGATTTCCTAGGTTTAACTGCAATCTCTACAGCGCTCGCTAAAGCATCTTTTATATCATCGTGTGTTGGTCTAGCCAATACTAACTCTTCTTCAAGCTCACTTGTGTAACCACCTTCAAAATGGTACATAGTCTGGTTCTCATATCTATGCTCTAGTGCAGCAGCAATACGCTCTTCCTTACGACCTTGGTGTCTGTTAGGCCTATACTCATCTATTGACAAGCGTAGTCCGTCAGCGCGTATACGGTCTTTTAGGTCTCTAGCTATAACACTTTGCGCTACAGTTACTTCTGCCCTTAGCTTCTTAAAGTTCCACTTAGAGTGTAGTCTACATATCTCACGGAAGTAGTCGTCTATTTTATCAGTCTTAAATCTAGCTATATCTACTACGTATATATAACCTTCTGAGTCTATGCCTATAACCACAATAGCCGTGAAATCGGCTTTCTTGCTTAAGCTAAACGCAAAATCTATAGAGGCATATATATTTAGTTTATCACGTTTATAGAACCAATTACCACCATCAGACTTTAAGAACTTTTTGTCAGCATACATGAATCGTTCATTCTGTATACGATTAGACCCTTTATCATTCGGGTCATTGTAATACTGAGCGTAGAACTGGGTTCTGTCTGAGTATTCTGCACGTATCCTAGCTAGAGTTTGTAAGTCAAATCCAAACGCTTTACCATCACCTCTCACTCTACGAGGCCAGATAAACATTTCATCTTGTTCTACTGCGTACTCTTTAATGTTCCATACAGGGTCTTTGCCTACAATTTCATTTTCATCATTGTATATGTCATACTCCTGTGCTTTCCATGTAGCGTACACATCTTTGGGGTGATACCTAGTACCACAAGCCATAGTAAATCCCCCAGCGTTACGTATAGACGTAAACTGAGATGATTTCTTAGATACACTATCCCTGCCATCTTCAGTGTAGGCATTCTCTGGCACTACCAAATCGTCTGCCACAATTACATCAGCGTGCCAACCAGTTGTGTTGGTAGTCAAACCTGCTGTAGATATTGTAGCATCCCTTATACCTTCAATACGTCTACGCTCATGGTCAACAGATATTTTAGTCGAAGACCATTTTTCACGCTTACCTTCTTGTGGGTTAATGTACTCAGGGAAGAATCTCATAAACACAGATGATGCTAATATGTTCTGTATAGCGTACAACTGTGTCTCTGCTAGACCTGCTGTTGCAGATACATACAGTATAGTTACTTCTGGGTGACGTGCTATAATCCATGCACACCACGTAGCGACCATGTGGGACTTAAGGTGTGCCCTAGGTAGCATAATAAGCTTATTAGCTGTGATATTATCACCACGGCCATATAAGGTGTAGTCTTGCATCCACTTGTATATGTCAATGTGCACTTGCCCATACATATACCCCGGATTTACAAGCTTAGCAAAGGAATATAAATCGTTTAAGGCTGCTTCCCTAAGCTCCTTTGCTTCTTTAGGCATTTTATCTAGCTTTTGTTTAGCAACTCTTAGCCAATCTTCCATACTACCTCTACTGTATTGCGTTTACTCTATCTAAGTCAGCTTGCCATTCATCGGCAATACGACTATCTTGAGCTAACTTACGTTCTTTTTCTTCTTTAGTTGGTCTTCCAGCACCACGTTTAGAGAACATACCCTCAGCAAGCCATTTGGCTGCTTGGTAATTACCTTCCTCTGCATGTGATATGACTTGTGAAAGCCCTTTAGAGCGCAGTTTTACCTCTAGTTCATCCCTCCACTCATCAATATAAGCTCTTAAGCGCTTATTACGACATATACGCTCCCAATGACTCCAGTTTAAGAAGTATTTGTTGGCAAAGTCATACTCCCCATCAACTGGGGAGGTTACTTCAGATAAATACAAGAGTTTAATAGATGGGTATATCTTACCATTATAATCACAATCTTCTTCTTTTAAAGAGTAGACTGCATCTGGGTTATAACCACACTCAAGAAACAAGCTTTCAGTAATTGGCAGCCCAGTGCTGCCTTTTAATTGGCTTTTTGGTACTGCCATTTTGTTTTTCCTTTTTTTACTGGTGTAATAAAGTAGTTATGTACAATTAAAAAGACTATAGGGTTTTATTACACTTCATACCAAGTGTCATATCTCTTAGAGTAAATGTATGACGCAGACTGTTTAGATGCAGTAAAAACCTTAGATAACCCATCTTTATGTAGTACTGCCACCCCATTCAATCCAACCCCTTCTGGGATTGTTACATCATTTGGTGTGTTACTTCTTAATACTAGTCTAGACCCGTCAATAGTAGGTCTATATAAACCTCCTGCTGATAAATCTCCCGCTGCCTGTATAGTAAATAGGTAAGAGCTACAGCCTATAAATAGATTATCACCAATTATCTGGTCTGCAACGATTGTTGCTATGCTGTCTCTTGCGCCCGTTGTCATATCTGGGCCGTCACAATCCATAGAGCTTGCGGGGTCTAGTAAACTACCAGACACTATGCGTCTAAACTGCGTTATATTCTCCCACCTCATCTTCATTCGCACATATAACGGCGCAAGGTCTGGGTCAACATCGTTTATTGTTGCGGTATTACTCGCGGTTATAAGTCCTATGTCTGGCCCGATGTTTTTAATTACTAAATCATCAGCGACAAAAGAATTAGATCCAACCCCTCCGCTGCCGACAATTCGCGGGCTTATCCCGGTGTGATTATCTATAGTAATTTCGCACCTGCCGTGAACCGTTACATCACTACTAAAAAACAGTAAAAAAATTGCTTGAAAGTCAACGTCATTACCAGCACAACTAAGGGTTCCACCGTAAATATCAACCTGTGAATTGTTTATTTCAAAAATCTTATAGGGCTCTGAAAAGCCAGATTCTGCAACAATAGTTGGATTAATTATTTTACACCGTTTAGTTCTCTGAACTCTGAAAGGGCTACCTTTTATGTTTCTTAGAATTGGGTTTATAAAAACAATGTCTTCTGAAAAATCAACTTCTGACATATCAGATTCACTAAATGCGATTGGGCCTGCTGCGGCACCGTTCACTTGCAACCCGTGCCATGTAATGCGCCGCCCTCGAACACTACACGAAGGGGAATGCCCTGTGTAATTGCCGCCAATGAATGTAAAATCTTCACAACCGTGATGTGTATCAATAAAAGCATCTTGAAGTCCATCTCCCTGCATACAGTTAACTACGCCGCCGTAGCTTGGGCCATAATAATGTACATCTGTAGAGCCAACAGCAAGGGGTTGGTTGTTGGTTGTGAATAAGTGCCTGCATGATGAAGAGCCTATGCCATCGACACGTATTCCATAGCATGACCAATCAGATATTCCATGTCCGAAGGTTGGGGATGATAAAGGATTAAATGATATATAAACGCGCTTAACCCACGGGCGATAGCAACCATAAAGATTTAAGCCAATAAATGGCAGGCGGCCAAAGCGCAAATCAAACTCGGAATTAACAGCGTTGTATACTCTAACTGCTGTATTTAAGCCAACAACAGAATCATGGAACTTTGCTTTTTTAATTGTTAAGTTAATACTGTGACCTGATAATTTTACCAATCGCGGATTAGTGGCGTAATCAAACCTAAATCTTTCTTGCGTCCTAAAAGTGCCTGCCTCTGTGTCAATTGACCTAACTGTTGCAAACTGCCCTTGTCTACCACTCACCACACCTTCCGCTGGCCGTGTACCAACAAGCCTATCGTCAGAAATAATCTTTACAAAGTCGCCAACATTTAGGTCAGTAACGTCGCAGGTCACAGTCCTTACAGCGTTATCTAAATCTATAGCGGTTATACTACGAATGAACTCAACCCCTCCGTTGTAGTTTAGGACACTGGCTTCAGCGGTCTGAGTTATGTCGTTAAGTGTTATCTCCACGGATTTACCAGCACACTCCAAGACCGCAGATAGTAAAGTGGACTCCGTATCATCTACCACCTCCCCTTTATCACTTACTGCATTTAAGCAAGCTTGCAATGCGAGAGTATTATCCGCACCATTAATTGCTCCGAGCTGGCTGGCTCTTATGTACGACTTACCAGATAACTCCCACTCATATCCCGCAGCGTCAGTTAGTAATCCATCAGCTAACTGCATTGGGGACTGGTTAGGAGTACCTACCGCAGTAGTAGTCTTAACCCACTTAGCTCCGCCAGCATCAGCAGTGCTGTAATAGCCATTAGTTTTAAGTACTGTCCCTACTGGCACATTACCAGAGAAGTTATTTATGAAGTCTTGTGTTGTTTTAAAATTAATCATAGTTATGTCCTGCTAGGCTGCGCTGTTAGATGAATGTAATTTGGTCAGAAGCTCTGAATACTGACACTGCGTAACCTCTACCAAATGCTACGGTGTCCCCACCACTTGTATATGTAAGAGTTAACTTAAATGTTGCAGCCTCAAGTGCGGCAAGTGCGAATACAAATGGGGCACCTCCGTGAGAGTAGTCCCCTGACAACGCCTGTGAACTCTGGAGAACTCCCCCCTTATATATTTTAACTAGCGCTGCGCTAAGAGTACCTGCGGAGAAAGCTGCTATATACGGCATGGGAATGAACACTTCTCTAGCATAACTCTGGGCGCTAACGGTAAACTCTACTATATCAGTTTCAGCAGGGCTACCAGAGCTTACGATTACTGCAGCTAGCGTAGTTACAGCTCCCGCTGCTGTATCTCCTATTATCTCATCAGCATATACTGCACCTAAGAAAGACGCCTTGTTAAGGCCCACATCAAACTCTATGAAAGGTACTCCATTGTCATCTAAGAACTGCACTAAGTCAGTCTGTACTTTGAACGTAGTAAGAGTAGCAGTTCCATCAAGCTGCACCAAACCTAAGTTACCATCCACATCAACAGTTAGCTGAGCAGTAGAACGGTACTCACCCAGCGCAGTATCTAGTCCACTTGATAAAGATAGGGTAGCTGCTAACCCAGTAGTCTCATCATTAACTGCTGATTGCAAGGTTATAAACGAACTATTAGGGGTGGCAGCTAGAGCTATGGTGTTGGTGGCTGCCAGCCCAGAAGTCTCATCAGTTACCGCGTTACTAATAGTAAGGAATGCGGAATTGGGTGTAGCATTCTGCGCCAGAGTATTAGTAGCGAGTAGCCCTGTCGTGACGTTATATACTACAGACTCTAGTGATACTAGTGATGCATGGTCAGATGACTCGGCATAAGCTACGCTATAAATACGCTGGAGCAGTAGCCCCCCTTCCCACGCTCTACGTAACGTCAGCGTATATGCGTCAATGTCAGGTCGAAGGTCGTAGTCATAGTTTCTGAGAAGCTTGGCTCCTGTGTCCCCATTTGAGTCTCGGATGAATATTGCACTACCTGCTAGTTCTCTGTCGCTTGTAAAAGTGTAGGTTGTTTGCCCTGCTACCGTTACTAATACTTCCTCACTAACAGCCACAGACAACCCATCACCTGCACCACTTATATCCTTAAGTCTTACAGGGTCAGTGTCGGATATTGGCTCTGGTAAATTAGATAAACTATAGTTGTTCATATCTAGACTCTGTCGCATAATGTTATTACCACCACTTAGGTGTAATATATCATCATTAACAACATCTTCTATTTTCTCAAAGTTCTCGTTTATCTTTCCTAGATTATAACCAGAACGTACTTCTGTTAGCGTAATATCGCTCATTGTGTTTTCTCATTAAACATTATTATCCTTTCCATTTGTTTAGTCCATTATTATTATGTGTGGTTCTTCGGCTAGGACACTCCCAACCCTCATAGACTTCCCCATTGCCTAATGTATACGTTCTTCGAACGAATCAAACTATTTCATAATTCATTCTTAATAATTAATATACTCTAGCCTAATTCACTCTTCGAGTGTATACTAGATAAATCTTTAATCCCTATGGTATTATACCTAGAATAATCAGTTTTGTGTAGAATATTTTTCAAATATATTTTCTTTCTTCTTTTCTAACGTAACCTAACATACCTCATTCGGAGAATGTATACAGCTAAGCATATACTAAGCATAGTCAAGATGTCATAATTTCTGTGAGAAAATTTGTAGTTGCAATGCACTACTACCAGTGTACCCCCATACCCCCTCCTACCCCCTTTAGTATCCTGTAGTAGTTGTACCATTGGGGTATGTGGTGCAATACACTCCCGTGACATACACCAGTTGCAATCCCTTATATATCAATAGGTTAACGCTAAGTATAAGCTAAGGTTATATGCTTATTATATACTAGTATACGCAGGGCTAAACAAAGCTGTTTACATACTGCGTTGTATATGCTATTCACGTGTGTGTTACATATAAATGTATAGATATTAATTTGACTATTAATGTAAATAGTTATTGACTTATGTTTAGTTTACCTATAAGCTTATCCCAAGTTAAGTAAGTCAACCGGTTAAGCGGCCTTCACTTAAAGGTTGACACTAGATACTATTAGTGTATGATGTCTACCAGTTAGTTAGTAGGTAGTGGATTGCTCCACTTAAATGCCAGAAGCATAGCACTGAGTGCCTACTAATAGCAATTACATCCTAACGGATTGAGCGAATAACAAAATGGTTGACAACGTAAACAGATAGTGTATAGTGGATACCAGTACAACGATTTAGAATAAACCTAAGACGTCTAGCCAGATGTGTACAGGACAAATTGTAGCTTGTTAATATGACCAGTAAGATACATCTGAGTTGTTAACCCGCTAGGCTTATGTGTAACTTGTGCCTTAAACAAGTGACTAGATAGTTCCTATCTTGGTGGATACCTGCGCCCTCACAATATATCAGTGTTGGTAATGTTATCAGGCCATAACAAAATACTATTGAAACAGCGGGCCTTGTAGGTTGTCCGATGTATGCTGACCACGTATGGTGTGGGGTTAATGAGCATGAATTTACCAGTTTGAATGTAATAAACTGGAAAGGGCAGAAACCAGTGAAATTCTGGTAAACCTTCAGACGTAGGATGATTGACTTATACACCTAGCATGTATTGCTTGGTATATCTTATAGGTCTAGGCAAGCAAGTACCAATAGCACGGGAAAGGCTACGTCTTTAAACTAGTGAATAGAATTCAAGCCTCTTGGATATGTCAAGCATATTCAGGGGGCTTTCTTGTGTTCACTTGGAACATAACAACATAATTTATTTGGAGAATGCTATCATGGCTTTAAAACAATTCGATGTTAACAACGTACAAACTAGCAAGCAGTTCAACTCAGCTTTATCAGATGTATTTGCTGGTATTACTGGACGTAACAAACAACTACAACAGTTGCTTATTGTAGCGGTGAATGAGGCTGCCCGTATATCTGGTGGTCAGGTAACTAATAACCTATCTTGGTTGTCTGCTGTACTAGCCAAGGCTGATGAAACCAAGGGTGTGAATGGTCAAAAGATTGCCTTGTATGTCAAAGAAGTATTGTGCTGCAAATCAGTTGCTTGGGATGTTAAGAAGTTGACGCTTAAGAAATCACCTAGTGCTGATGTGCTTGAATATAACCTTGCGCCAGAAGTTAGCTGGTATGACTTTGGTAAAGACCCCGCTGTTAAGGAGGCTTTTGACTATGGTAAAAAGCTTACTAGTACAGTAAAGGCTGCGCTTGATGAAACCAAAGGTGGTATGACTATTGCCGAAGTAATGGAAGCTATTATGGCTGGTGGTGTGACTAGCACTGACTTAGGCTTGGCGTTACAATTCATGGCGGATGATGCCGCTAAACTTGATACAAACTTCGATATACCAATGCAATAGGAGTTAGTATGCACGACAATATGTTACATGTGTTCTTGGTATGCCTAGCGCTACTGGTTTATGTAGTAATAGGTATGTGTCTACAAGCTTGGTCAGAGCGTCAAGGGTTAGAACACACACCGTCTGAAAGTATGATGGTGTGTACCTTTTGGCCATTGTTTGTAGTTATATCTTTAGTAGGTGGGTTGTATTACACCATCAAACGTACAATCTTAACAAATAAAAACTAGGGGAACTAATATGTTCAAGCTTATACAAAAGAAAGACGGCAAGCGTAAATTGCTTGCTATGTTCGACACTAAGATTGAGGCTATCTATGCTCATATACAGTATAGTCGTCGTGACCGTGTGTTCCTTATTGAAGAGGAAGCTGTATGAAAGTAACTAAGAAGATGCGTAAAGTAGCTAATGGTATGAACTATGCTACTGCTCTTAACAACATATCAGGCCCGTCTAACCCACGGTTTGCTGGGGCTGATGGTCATACTATGAGAGATGGTAAAGTTGTACCACCATTTACCAAGATTAGTAAGGGCGTACCTTATGTGAATGAGGCCAACTTCAAAGCATAACACTAACGCCTTACATTAACGTGTAGGGCGTATTCACATATACACTAATAAGTGTGTAGTTGAATACGTCAAACAACAAGAGGAAATGCTATCATGCAATGTAACATACGTGTAGTAAACAAGGCACACTTCCTGTCTATGCTAGGCATAGTACAGCGTATGTCTAAAGTTGTGGCAGCTAATACAACACCAACACATGAAGTGGAAGAGGTAGACCTAGAGGTATGCCTGTTAGCTAGGGAAGGGGAAAAGAATTTATATGCTGGCAGTTGTGCCATTACCTATGACCATGAACTAATACTGCTTAATTCGCTCTGTAAGGGCTGTGGTAAGGAGTTAGTTGTTGAGGCAATAGGTAGGGGGGCTACACACTTAAATTGCTTTGGGGAGGCTCTGAGGGACTATTACGCAGGGTTTGGATTTAAGGTTGACAGAGTAGAGGCTAACTATTTTGAAGGTGAGCCACCTGTTTATTATATGAGTATTGGGGAATAGTATGTATCAGATTAAGAAAGCATTAACCATGCAATCGTATGATTTATTTGTTAATGGTATCCTTATCCTTCGTGATAAGAAACATATTGTTAACGAGTTTGTAAGAAAGAATGTTAAGCCATTAGGACTAGAACTAATTAGTTAATGGTTTAATGTATTACTAGTATATACTATTATACCTCTGTTAGAGGTGTTTTGTGTAATTTATTTTTAAATTAAATGTGAGAGGTATTGTATGTTATTTGTTTGTACTAACCCAGCGCTTAGTTATTATGGGCATGTCCTAGAGTTTGTATCCCTGCTAAAAGACCGCATATTAGTTATAAAGGATTTGCATGAGGGCTCCCTAGGACTGCACTCAGTTGACGCCTCCCACTTAGCTCCATTCGATGGGGTGGTTGCTGTAGATGATATGCTATCATGCGCTAATCAATTGCCACAAGATGTTACACAAGGCTTTAAAAACTGGGCAGATAAGAAGCCTGTAGTACGGTTTTTAGGGCATGACTCAAATGGCAGTGGTTTAGTGGTAAGAGCTATTGATGGTGGCACTGGTCATACTATACACCATCTAAACCAGTATATAGACAAGGGTTGGTTAATTCCAACAAGCCTAGACTTACCCTCTATCAAACGTAACATTGCTGCTTATGAAGCATGGGAGCCAAAGGTTGGGGATTTAGTAATGCCATTTATGGAGACTAATAGTTGGGGTTCTTTTAAGAAAGGCTCTTCTTCTAAGGTAATTAAAACTGATGGCGAAAGATTAGTATTAGAGTGGGGCTATATGGGGTGGAGTGTTGAAAAAAGAGCAGTATTCCCTTGCCTAACTAAAGGGGTGGGTGTGTTACAAACCAAACAACCAACTCCCACACTCTTCAAATTGGGTGATGCTGTACGTATCAAGAAAGGTTGTGAGGTATATCGTGAGAATAATGTACTAAATCCAATTGACATAAGTGGTGTGGTTATAAAAGTTAGCACTAAGGGTGCTTGGTGTATCACCGTAGACTTTGGTGGTATTAAGAATTGTTACAAAGAAGGGTATTTGGAGAAAGTCTAATGGAGATACTTGGGTACAACAAAGAGGAGTTAATTACAGAGGTAAGCAAACTCCTACCAGTATTACGTTCTAAGATTAGTGGTGTAGCTAACTATGGGTATGTAGAGGTTAGTGAGAAGAAGGTCTTACTTAACAGACGTGATTCCTCCACAGCTTGTTTATCAGGTATGATATATTACAAGGAAGATAGTAGAGGGGCTTCACCAGTGCTTGTAGTGTATGATATGGCTTGCACTAAAAACTCCGTTAGCTTACATAAAGACAGGGTGTTGTGGGGTGATTGGGTTAGCAAAGAATCCCCTTGGAGACATTGCTTTGTAATGCTTGATGAAGTGTCCCCTAGTATTAACGGGTGTTTAGTGAGTCGTTGTGACATAAGCAGTAACTACCTAGCTACTGCTAACAACATACTACGTATTGGTATTGAGAACCCCTCTAAATACCACAATTGGTTAGCTTTAGTAAAAGCTGGTGTTAATAAGAGCTTAGCTTTCTCACTATGTTCTTATAACGTAACTGTTAGTGACATAGGGATTACCTTTGGTGTTCATAGGAACTATTGGTCACATAGCATACTTAATAATACCGGTAGTGTGGATATGCTTAACCTACTGACAGGTAAGACACTACCTAATGAGGGTTATTCTGATGAACCTTTCCACTCTAGGAAGACCTATCAAGGGGCTTCAGGTTACTTACAGGATTTAGGTGGGGGGTTAGTGTTAGACTTAATAGCTAAGTCTTGTGACGTTAAGCTAGCTGGTACTAGTCTAGGTGAGGACTTAATGGGTCGTTGTCTAGGTAAGGTTAAGGGTACACTTGTAACTGTTGAACAACTTAATAAATTTTGGAGTGATTATGTTAGTGCTGATTGAAGGTAGTTATGGTGGCTGTGAATATGCTATCATGTTTAAGGCTTTTGGTATTGATACCACTGACGACATTACCAAAGCTGATTTAGTTTGTTTCACAGGTGGTTCTGATGTAACCCCTAGTATGTATAAACAAGCTAAGCACCCAACTACGTACAACAACGTAGAACGTGACAAGCATTGTATGGATTTGTTTAACCAGTGTGTTGAGCGTGACATACCTATGGTTGGTATATGTCGTGGCTCACAGTTCTTATGTGTAGCTAACTATGGCACACTGTGGCAAGACATTGATGGTCACTTAGGGGACCATTGGACATTAACAATAGGTGGTGACATTATACGTGTCACATCAACTCACCACCAAGAGATGAATCCAGTGCATGGAAAGATACTGATGACTGCACAAAGTGGCAGCACACGTTCTTACATGAACGCTGATGGTGTACAAGCTACGGTGGGTAAAACTACCCCAACTGTTGAGGCTGTATACTGGGAGCATACCCGTAGCTTAGGTGTTCAAGGACACCCAGAGTTTAGGTCTGCTGGTGGGGAATTTAGAAAGTGGTTCATGGAGCAAGTGAGTGCACTAATGGAGGGGGATATATGAAACCAACAGATTTTGGTTGCTTCTCTCAAGTTGAGTGGGTAATAGGTACTATTGAGGCTTTATATCAATTACAGCTATGTATTGATGAGATGGGTGAAGATGACATAAACTTATGTAGGGATGATGTTGCTGCAACCTTTCGTTGGTCTGATACTCCACAAGGGCATGAGTTTTGGGAAGATATTTACAGTAATAGGGTGGGAGATTAATATGTGTGGCTTAGTGGGTTTTGTAGGTAATGTTAATGTTAAGGTACAAGATGCCTTTAAACTTATGTTGTTCTTTGACCAATTACGTGGTGTAGACAGTACAGGTATTGCTACACTAACACCAGATGGTGGGTTGTCTATGTTTAAGAAAGCTGTTACAGCAGCAGACTTCTTAGAGTTTGGTCGTACTGAGGATATAATCAAGAGTTTCAAGTACAATGCTATCATCGGCCACAACCGTGCAGCTACTAAGGGGGCTGTCAATAGCGCTAATGCTCACCCATTTGAGGTGGGTAACATTGTGTTAGCTCATAATGGCACACTACGTAAGCAACATTTACTGCCCGATTCTAAGGATTTTGAGGTAGATAGCGAGAACATTGCTCATGCTATTGATAAAGACGGCATAGAAGCCACCGTAAAGCGATTGTGCGGGGCTTTCGCCTTGTCCTACTACGATGGTGTGGATAACACAATAAACCTCGTTAGAAACGCAGAGAGGCCATTATTCACAGCTAAGGTTAAGGGGTGGGGTAAGACAGCAAATGGGTTGGTGTGGGCTAGTGAATCTTGGATGATTCATGTAGCTTGTATGAAAGCTGGCCTTGAGGTAGTTGGTAAGATTGAAAGTTTACCAGTTGGTATGCTGATGAAGATTGATATATCTCATAACAATATACTAGATATTGATGATTATATCACTACTAAAGAGCTTGATATGTATGAAGCTCCCCCTGCCTTAGTAGTTAACGGGAATGTTGCTAAGCCTAGTGACAAAGGAACACCATTTAATTCTTTTGGTCAACCATACAGATTTATAATAACCCGCTCCGTAACTTCCGTCAGTGGTGCTTCAGGTTATTTGTATGAGGGCAATACAACTGATGGTAAGTTTAGAATTACATTAAGAGCACCTAAGCCTGTAGATATGAGCTTTATCTACTCAGCTAAGTGTGTTGGCTACCACATGATGGGTGGTGAGTCTGTGTTGGCTATGGGTGACTACAAGCAACAGGAGCTTATAGCTGGAAAAAAGCCTACCAGTGGCTTAGTAGAGAACTCTCACTAGGTCACGTAAGTAGAATATTGGAGAAAGGTTGTTGCTGGTGTGGTAGTCCCACAGTGTATGAAGAATGCACCCCTGTCAGTGATGATGATTACGTTTGTAAAGAGTGTGAAAAACTAGAGGAAGTACAAGAGTACATACCTCTATTAAATTCTTATTAGGAGATTGTTATGGGTGAATTTCAAATTGGTGATATTGTTAGAAAGATAAGTGGCCTTCCTTTCAATAATAATGCTTACACAGTTACGGTGAGTAAGATTGGGGGGGACAGAGTGCATGCAATGGAGACGGGACTCTGGACGAGAGCCAAAGACCTGAGGTTAGTGAAACGGACTACCATAACACCCCCACCACCAATACCAGAGATTGTGTTGCCTAAGCCCCCATCACATAAGATTACTATTGGGGCAGACCCAGAGTTCTTTGTTAAGCTAGGGCGTACATTTAAGTCAGCACATGGTCTAGTTGCTGGCACTAAGGCAGAGCCTTCCCCTCTTAAAGATGGGGCAGTACAGGTTGATGGGTTAGCTCTTGAGTTTAACATTGACCCATGTGATACAGCAGAGAAGTTTGACTCTTGTATTACATCAGTACTATCACAAATACGTGACATAGTACCAGCTAAGTACAGCTTTGAGTTTGTACCCACAGCTAAGTTTACACCACTACACATGGCTAAACAGCCTCCTGAAGCTCTTGAGCTTGGCTGTGAGCCTGATTACAATGCTTACCTAGGGGAAGCTAATGATAAACCTGATGGGGCAGCAGGGCTTCGTACAGCAGCAGGGCATGTTCATATCGGTATTGACCGTGTGTTGTCAGAAGTAGAGAAGCGTAAGCTTGTTATCTTGTGTGATATATTCCTAGGACTAGATAGCCTATCTTGGGACACTGACACACTAAGACGTAGTATGTATGGCAAAGCTGGTTGCTACCGTAGTAAGCCTTACGGCATTGAATACCGCACAATGTCTAATGCTTGGGTAAGTGACACTAAGCTACGTAAACGTGTCTTTGATGGTGCTGTAGAGGCTGTCAATAACTTAGACAACTTCAATGCAATCATTGAGCTTGTAGAGCGTAAGACAGGTAGTAAGTATTATGAAGGCTTACCTAACTGTATCAACAACAGTGACCCAGTGGGCGCTAAGAGTTTGTTAGCAGAAGTATACCGTTTAGTTTACAGACAAGCAGCCTAGTGAGGTGTTATGTACGAGACATTGAGGGATGCAAGCTTCAGGCTTGATGGAACTGTAGTGTTCTATAAGAATAGATACTTGCTTGTAGAGAGGTGCAAGACTATAGGGGGAGATACACATATTATCTCTGGGGACTTGCAGATACCAATCTCTAGTAAGCTTCTTAAAATACGTTGTATACCAACGGGTTACGTAACTATTGGTGGAGATATATTCTTTATCTCCCGTAGGCCAACCAGACGTTACCGCCAAGGGCTACGCCAAGATAATACTAGGGTGTATGACCACAATAGTAGGGAGGTTAGTTTCCAAAGATTACTTGGCGCTGTCGTTAAAGGTGGCCTAGTCAACCTTATCCCTAAGGACGGGGAGGTTATTAGTAAGGACTTTGCTGTTGTTGGTAAGGTATTGTGGTATAGGTTGAGAGAGGTGGGCTACGTAATTGATGGTAAGGCTCACCTAAGAAATGACTTACAGTTTCTTAAAGAAGCTGTGCAAGAGTATATGGAGGTGGCATGACTACATTAGTTGGTATTGAGATTGAGTGTGAAGATGTACCTAGCGTAATAAAAGTACCTGAGTGGAAAGTCACTGAGGATGGCTCTCTTAGGGACGGTATTGAGTATGTCTTAGCTAAACCTTTAGCTGGGGATGACCTAAAGGCTGCACTAGATAAATTGTGTGGGAAGTTTACAACTGAGAAGTTTAGCCAACGTTGTTCCACTCATATTCACATAGATGTACGTGGTATGACTCACACACAAATGTTCAACTTCATAACATTATACGTTATGTTTGAGCGAGTAATACTATCATTAGTTAATGAAATGCGGGTTGGTAATCTGTTCTGCTTACCAGTGTTTGACTCTGTAGCCACAGAGGAGGTGCTAGGTCAGTTAGCTAATAAAGAGTTAAGTTTCAATGACTTAGACCTTGATGAGTGGAAGTATGCTGGCATGAATTTAGCCAGTGTGCGTAAGTTAGGAAGCTTAGAGTTCAGGTCATTACATGGCACAGCTAACGCTGAGGAGATACTGAACTGGGTAAACGTACACATTAAGTTAAAAGAGTATGCCATGACTGAGGGTCTTACCCCTGACAACATCATACTAGACAGTAGTATATCTACTCACGCTGGGTTGTTCACAAAGGTTATGGGGGAGTATACTGCACAGTTTGGCACACTAGGTTTACATAAAGATATTGAGGCTGGTGTACGTATTGCTCAGTATTTCGCATTTACAGGGGATTGGGAATGACTAGTGATGAAGATATACTCAGAGCTGCTAAGAAAGATAGTAGAGTTACTGATTGGCTAGAAGCGGAAGTGTTAAAGAAACGCATTGCAGAGCTTGAGAAAGAGGTTGATGACCTTAAATATGTTAATGACAGACTTTACAAGCAAATAGAAAATATGCAAAACACTCGCACACAAAGCCAGTGGATTAGTGATCAACTAGCTCCAGCTTTGAATAAGTGCTTTAAATCAAAAATTGGTTGTGATGGCATGTTAATGGTTGCTGTTGATGACTACAACGAATTAGTTGATTTGATTAACAAAGCAGCATCACCAAAGAAGCAAGGCCAATGATTATAATTCTGTATATATTCTGTGCAGTAGGCGCATGGGATTGGTTGTTTATGTCTGATATGGCAGACTGGGGGGCTGAACTAAGGATACTATTTACATTTGGTATACTTCTAGCATTGGCCATTGACGCTCTGATATTCTATTATCTAAAACTCACCCGTCTAGACGCTAGAATTAGGAGAAGTATTAGGAGAAGTTTGTGAAAACATTTATATACCCATACAAGAAGGGCAGTAAGTCTGCTAAGGCATTAGCTCAAGCGTTAGGTATTAAGCAAATTAAGCGTGAGGGTAGTAAGTTTAAACCTGCTGGTAAACGTGTTATTAACTGGGGGTGTAGTAGGCTACCAGCTAATATTGAGGGCAATGCTGTAGTTTTGAATGATTCACTATGTGTAGAAACTGCCGCTAATAAGTTTCTTACACTATGTTGTTTAAAAGATGCAAAGATACCAGCTCCAGTTTTTTACACACAGAAAGACAACGCTCAGTTGCACATGGAGTTAGACCACAAGTCTAAAATATTCTGCCGTACCACGTTGACAGGTAACTCTGGAGCTGGTATAGTTATTGCATCCACTGTAGATGAGCTAGTGCCTGCCCCCTTGTACACTGTCTGGGAACGTATAGCTAATGAATACCGTATCCATGTATTCAATGGTAAGGTTATTGATAGACAACGTAAGGCACGTAGTCGTGATGTTCCTGATGACCAAGTAAATTGGAAGGTACGTAACCTAGCTGGTGGGTTTATATTCGCTAGAGGTGATTGTCAACCAGAAGATGGTATTGAGGATGCTGCTGTGAGAGCCGTAGCAGCTCTAGGGCTAGACTTCGGGGCAGTAGATGTAGTATGGACTAAGGCTGGTAGAGTTATGGTACTGGAAGTTAATACAGCGTGTGGCTTAATGGGCACTACGTTAGAGAAATATGTGGAGGCGTTTAGTGGATAACCTATACTCATACAGGAAGTTTATCTGTAAACAGATTAGACTTAGATTTGTACCTGAGCAAGATGTAGAAGATATTTGCCATGATGTATTTGTGCAGGCTCTATCTAACATGGCTGGGTATATTGAAGGGGAGGAGTTCCCCTATCTAATGTTACAAGTGCGTCAAGTAATGAGTGAGAGGGCACGTAAGTATAAGTCTAAGGGTCGTGATGAGGAAAGTATAGCTGAGAGCTGGGAAGACTTACGTATAGAGGGCGAGAGCCACCAGAACTACAATTTCAATGTCGTATATTTGTCAGAGATATTGCCTAAACTAACTCAGCGTATGTACTATGCTTTGTTACATAGTACTAAGGAAGCGGCCAAGGAGTTTGGTGTTACTAGACAAGCTATTGAGAAAGATTTTAAGAAGTTTAGATTGGAATGGGCTGTATAATAAAAAATAATTTACACAAAACGCAACCAACACAGGTATAATGTTATACTAAAGGAGAAATGTATTGAGTAATTGCGTAGAAAAGATAACACATGATGCTTGTGGGAGCAAGAACCTACAGGTATTCCAAGCAGAAGATGGCACATACAATGGCTATTGCTTCGGTTGTGGCACTAATGTAAAAGACCCTTACAAAGACAGGCCACCTGATTACAAGCCAATCATCAAGAAGAAGTCTAAGGAAGAGATAGACGCTGAGTTGGCAGAGATTAATGAGTGTGGCTTCCATGCACTACCTAAGCGTAAGTTAGGAGTTAAAGCCTTAGAACGTTTTGGTATTAAAGTGGGGCTTTCTGAGAAGGATGGGGTTACACCAACAATAGCCTACCAACCCACAACAGTTGATGGGGTAGTTACTGCCTATATGTGTAAGCCTCTTAATGGAGGTAAACCTTGGACTGTAGGGGAAGGTAAGGGGGCTGACCTATTTGGTTGGGCACAAGCTGTTGAGGCTAATGCTAAGCGCTTATACATTACAGAGGGGCAACTTGATGCAGCAGCGTTATTCACAATCATCAAGAAACAGCAGACAGCTCAATATAAGGACTCTGACCCTTCTATTGTGTCTCTACCTTACGGTGCTGGGAATGCTGATAAAGTTATTGGTAAGTGGCTTGGCAAGATACGTAAGAACTTCAAGGAAGTGGCTCTTGTCTTTGACCAAGACGAAGCTGGACGACTAGCTGTAGACAAGGTATTGAAGATAGCCCCTGACTTCCTAGTGGCTGACCTACCATGCAAGGATGCTAATGAGTGCCTTATGAAAGGGCACATCAAGGGGGCGTTCAATGCTATCATGTTTAAATCTAGCAAAGCTAAAAACACTAAGCTTGTATGGGGCGAGGATTTACATGAAGCAGCTAAAGAGCAAGCTGTGTTTGGTGTGTCGTGGCCTTGGCCTCAGGTAACAGAGCTTACTAGGGGGATACGTACAGGGGAGACTATCTATCTAGGGGCTGCTCAGAAGATGGGTAAGAGTGAGGTGGTTAACACACTAGCAGCATGGCTTATCAAAGAGCATGGCTGGAAAGTGATGATGGCCAAGCCTGAAGAGGCTAATAAGAAAACATACAAGCTTGTAGCTGGTAAAATAGTTAGTAAAATATTCCATGACCCCAAAGTGGAGTTTGACTATGAAGCCTATGACAAAGCTGGGACAATCCTACACGGTAAGTTGTGTATGGTTAATCTATATCAACACGTTGGTTGGGAGACGTTAAAGACAGACATTGTTGCTGCTGCACAAGCAGGTTGTAAAGCTGTATTTATTGACCCCATTACCAACTTAACCAATGGGATTAATGCTGCTGATGCTAATACAAAGCTTCAAGAAATCGCTCAAGAGCTGTCTGCTATGGCTCTCGACCACGATATTGTCATTTTTATCTTTTGCCATCTCAGGAACCCTGACTCTGGCCTCTCTCACGATAGGGGTGGGCGTGTTCTTACTAGCCAGTTTGCTGGGAGTAGGGCTATGGGTAGGTCATGTAATTACATGTTTGGTCTTGAAGGTAACAAAGACCCTGACCTCTCTCCAGAAGAAAGGAACATGAGGAAGCTTGTGTTACTTGATGACAGGGAGTTTGGTGAGGTAGGTGAGATAGACCTTTACTGGGACAAACGTACAACTCAATTCAACGAGGTATAGGTAGTATGAATGTAGAAGCAGAGATACTTAAGCTATACGAAGAACGAAGGTTAGACTTTGTACGTATAGCCTCTAGGCTTATCAGCCAAGGGAGTTATAACCCAGAGCGTCTAGCACAATGGGGGCCAGAGGATGTAGTGCAAGAAGCCTTTACAAGAGCTTTATACTACAAGGATTCCTTTGACCACAGGTTAGGCTCTCTTACTAAGTGGTTCAATAGGATATTGCATGGATGTGCCATTGACTTCCGAAAGGAGGAACGCTTAGGTGGTTTAGCTGATGAGATAAAAGATAGTGACTACATAGTTGAGTCATGCTTCGGCACAGATAATAAACTCCTTGAGGAGATTAAACGTGACGTAGCTAAGCTAGATGGGGATGTTAAGCAGATATGCCAGCTATACTTCATCAATCAGTATAAGCCTAGGGAGATAGTCCAGATTACTGGACATAATAGTACGTACGTTAGAACAACAGTTAAGAATTTCTTAGCTAAATTGAGGGAGAAGTATGAATGAACAAATATTTGACATTGAGGCTAATGGGTTCACCCCAACCAAGATACATTGTCTAGGGGCATGTCCTAGCTCTGACGTACCAGTTAGAGCTACAGCTAACTATGCCAATATGCGTAAGTTCTTCACTAACCCTGATAATATACTAATAGCCCACAACTGCATGAGGTATGACATACCTGTAGTAGAACGTCTATTAGATATTAAAGTGGAAGCTCAGATAGTTGATACGTTAGCTATCTCTTGGTATCTATACCCCACTAAGGTTAAGCATGGACTAGAGGAGTGGGGGGAATACTTCGGAGTACCTAAGCCTAAAGTAGAAGATTGGGACAACCAACCACTTGAGGTGTATCTCCATCGTGTTAAGGAAGATGTGCGTATTAATACTCTCCTTTGGGAGAAGATGAAACGTGACCTACTCCTAATCTATGATGATGAAGCTTCTATGTGGAAGTTAATACGCTACCTCTCCTTCAAGATGAAATGTGCACAGATACAAGAAGACTTGAAGTGGAAGTTAGACAGTGTATTAGCTAAGGAGACACTAGACAAGCTCACTCAGGCTCAACAGGAAGCCTTCCAGACGCTTATAAAGGTTATGCCTAGCAAGGTTATTACTAAGGTTAAGAAACGCCCTGCTAAGCCGTACAAGAAGTCTGGTGAGCTATCTGTTGCTGGTGTTGACTGGTTTACTCTGCTTGATAAGTTATCACTACCTAAAGACACAGAAGAGGTTGAGGTAGTAGACAGGGAAGAAGAGCCTAACCCAGCTAGTCATGTACAAGTTAAGGATTGGCTGTACTCACTAGGTTGGATTCCTGAGACGTTTGAGTTTAAACGTAACAAGGAGACAGGGGAAGTTAGGCAGATACCACAGGTTGGTATTAAGAATAGTGGGGGGGATATATGCCCTAGTATCAAGAAGCTGTACGACAAAGAGCCAGCCTTAGAAACCTTTGAAGGTCTTTCTATAATAACCCACAGGATAGGTGTCTTCGAGGGATTCCTCAGAGATGTTGACGAAGATGGGTATATTAAGGCTCAGGTAGGTGGTTTAACCAACACCCTCAGGTTTAAGCATAGAACGTTAGTTAATCTTATAGGGGTCGATAAACCTTACGGTAAAGAAGTGAGGGGATGTCTTATATGCCCTGACGGATACGTTCTATGTGGCTCTGATATGTCTTCTCTTGAGGATAGAACTAAGCAGCATTATATGTGGCCTTATGACCCTGACTATGTTACAGAAATGAACACAGCAGACTTTGACCCACATTTAGATATGGCTATAGCAGCAGGGGGTTTAACCAAGCAACAAGTACAAGACCACAAGGATGGCAAGGTTAGTTATAAAAAGGAGCGTCATGTATACAAACAGGTTAACTACTCAGCTATCTATGGGGTAGGGGCTACTAGTATAGCTAGGTCTACTGGTGTTACAGAGCCAGAGGCTAAGAAGTTACTAGACGCTTATTGGAAACGTAACTGGTCTGTTAAGGCTATAGCGGAGGATTGTGTAGTTAAGAAGATTGGTAGCCAGATGTGGTTGTTCAATCCTGTAAGTCAAATGTGGTATTCTTTGAGGTACGACAAAGATAGATTTTCCACATTAAACCAAGGGACAGGGGTGTACGCCTTTGACTGTTGGGTTAAACAAATGATGAAACGTGGTATTATGCCTATTGGCCAGTTCCACGATGAAACAATATCTTTAGTGAAGATTGGTGAGGAGGCTACTACTGAGAAGAAACTAAAAGATTCCGTACAAGCAGTAAATAAATTATTAGGTCTCAATAGAGACTTGGACGTAGACGTTCAAATAGGCACAAGATATAGTGAGATACATTAATGGCACTACTATACCAAGATAGTAAGCGTAATCAAATGGGTAACGCTAATAACCCATACCAAGGTACAACTAAGAAAGCTTTGTGTGTATGTTCTGCTGGGTTATTACGTAGTCCTACAATAGCTAAGTATTTAACAGGACTGGGTTACAACACTAGAGCATGTGGTACATCACAGGACTACGCTCTAATACCACTAAGCCATGCCCTTATACACTGGGCTGATGAGATATACGTAGTTAAGGAGCAAGCTCCCATAATCACAGAGGTATTAGATGAGTTAGGTTTAACTAAGTTTAAACCTGTAATAGTGTTAGATATACCAGATATGTATGGTACGTTTGACCCAGTATTAGAAGAAATAATTAAACAACAGTTGGAGAATGTGTAATATGGCTTTAAATTCTAAAAAGATTAAATCAAAAGGTGGCAACTTCGTAGAGCAAGCTTTGTTGCCAGTAGATAACTACCCAGCACGAGTAGTGCAGGTTATTGACCTAGGCTTACAAGATGGTGGTGAGTGGAAGGGCGAGAAGAAGCCTCCTGTCAATAAGTTATACATTACGTATGAGCTAGTTGACTCCTTTATGCAAGATGCTGAGGGTAATGATGTAGAGGATAAGCCTCGTTGGATTAGTGAGGAACTTAACATGTTCAGCCCTGATGCTGACAAGGCTAAGTGTAATCAGCGTTATAAGTCCATTGACCCTGAGTTAGTTTATGACTACAACTGGGCTGAGTTAGTAGAGAGTCCTTGTTACGTTATGGTTGCTCATAAGCAGTCTAAAGACAAGACTTACGCTAACGTTGGCATTGTAACCCCCTACATTGTTTCTAAGCGTAACCCAGAGTTACCCCCACTTGTCAACCCAGCTAAGGTGTTTGACTTAGGTGAGCCTGACATGGAAGTGTTTAATGCACTCCCTGAGTGGTTACAGGATAAGATTAAGGGCAACCTTGAGTACACTGGTAGCCCACTAGAGGAGTTGCTGGGTGGTAAGCCTAAAGCTTCTAAGAAGGCCAAGCCTGAACCTGTAGAAGAGGAAGAAGAGGCTGATACTGACGAGGAGTGGTAAGATGCACCTCCTAGTAGATGCGGATTTAATTGCGTATGAAGCTGCTGCTGGGGCTGACACTGTAGACGAGGGAATGGAACGACGAAGCTTTGATTGGGTTATGGAGAAGGTAGATTCTCTCATAGCTCATATCTGCGAGGAGTGTGGGGTTGATTCCCCCCATTCCATCTTCCTTACGGGGAAAGATAACTTCCGTTTCGATATAGCTACAGTTAAGCCTTACAAGGGCAACAGACAAACAGAGAAACCTTTTTACCTAGAAAGCACTAGGAAGTATCTACAGGTACGTCATAACGCTATTATGGTGAATGGTATGGAGGCTGATGATGCTCTAGCTATTACAGCTAAGAAGCTTGGGTATGAGAATACTATCATTGCTTCCCGTGATAAAGATTTAAAGCAAGTTCCTTGTACACACTTCTCATGGGAGTGTTACAATCAGCCTCAATGGGGGCCAGAACTTGTAACAGAGATAGGGGATATAGAAGTTGAATTGGAAGATAAACTCCTTAAGAGTGGCTTACCTAGTAAGGCTGTTAAGAAAATCAGTGGCACAGGTCTCAAGTGGTTCTACACTCAGTGTATTACAGGAGATAGCACGGATAACATCCCCGGCCTCGAAGGTAAAGGAGCAGCCCTCGCGTATGAGCTACTCAAAGACACTACAACAGAGATTGAGATGTTCCAAAGGGTGATGCAAGCCTATACAGAGAAGTACGCTGAGAATGCTTCTGAGAGGCTCCTAGAGCAAGGTAGGTTATTGTGGATGTGTAGAGATAAGATTAAAGGTAGAGCTGTTATGTGGGAGTTTCCTAATGGGGTGGGTGTGTTGTGAAGGGGGTAAAGTAGATGCGGGATGTTACCATGACAACTGCAAAGGTAAACAACGGGCAATGGACACCAGCAAGGTTCAAGAGCTTTATAGTGGGGCAACTAAGAAGTGCAACACAACGTTGGGGGCCAAAGCAAAAGTGTATACAAAGAGCTAAGGTGGGGCATGGGTTATATAAGTGTGAATGTTGTGGGGAAGTAGGCCCACCTACACTACCCCCACCAGCAGGTAAGAAGAGGCGTATTAAGAATATAGTGGCTGACCATATCAGCCCTATCGTAGACCCAGAGATAGGGTTTACAACGTATGATGATTGGATAACTAGAGCCTTCATAGAACTAGAAGGATTCCAAGCCTTATGCCACAAATGCCATACAGAAAAATCTAATGAGGAAAAATCTATTGCAAAAGCAAGACGTTCAAAGAGTAAGTAAAGGGCTGCACACATTCAATAGTATTGAAGACTCTGAGTTACGTAATAGAAATAGGGGGGTCACTATGGCTAATCTATTTGAAGATAATATTAAGAAAGGCTCTCGTTCTGTTTCACAGAGGGGTGCTGCAATGATACTGGGGTACTTTGCCGGTGTCCCAGAGGTAGATAAGAAACCTACATACCAAGCTTATAAACAAACTATGGTGCAACGTGGGTTTGAGGAGGCTGCTAATGCAGGTTAATCACGACTTCCCTAGTCCTAAAGACTTAACTAAGGAACAGAGGGAGAAACTAGATAAGCTTACCAGCGACTCTATGCAACTATACTTCGACTTAGAAGACACTGACAAAGCTAATAATGTATTATTAAAAGGTACGGAGGTTATACGTGACTAAGCATTTCTGTTTACCAGATAGGGTAGATATACAACGGGAGATAATAAAGAAGTCTGGTGTTGTTATGGGTAAGGAGTGTTGGATTTGGAATGGGGCTATAGATAAAAATGGCTATGGTACTCGCAGGTATGGCACAAAGAAAATAAATAAGAATTTCTTTGCCCACAGGCTAAGTTTCTTAGTTTTTAAAGGGGAGTTAAAAGATGGCATGCAGATTAACCATACTTGTGACAACCCATCTTGCGTAAACCCCGTACACTTGTACCAAGGCACACAAGCAGATAATATGGCTGATGTAAAAGATAGGGGCAGGGGCGCTAAAGAAAAGCCAAACCTACAGGGTGAGAATCATCATAGTGCCAAATTAACATCAAAGGATGTTAAGTTCATAAGAGAGCACAAAAAGAAAGGTGGGTCGTTAAGAGCTTTGTGGAAAGAGCTATTCAACCACCTAAGTTACAGCACAATACTAATGGCTGGAAGAGGGAGTAATTGGAAATATGAGTAAGTGCAATAAACCAACATCCCATTTCATCATCCCAGACACTCAGGTAAAAGAGGGTGTCCCTATGCAGCACCTAGAGGCATGTGGTAACTACCTAGTAGAGAAGAGGCCAGATGTCATCATTCACTTGGGAGACCACTTCGATATGCCCTCCCTCAGTACCTATGACATGGGTAAGAAGTCCGCAGAGGGCCGCAGAGTCCTTAAAGACATAGAGGCTGGGCAAGTGGGTATGGAGAGGTTGTTAGGGCCACTACGGGCTTTACAGGCTCAACAACGGGCTAATAAGAAGAAAGTGTACCAGCCCCGTATGGAGTTCCTATTAGGAAACCATGAACAACGTATTGAGAGGCACGTTGAGTGTCACCCAGAGCTTGATGGGTCATTAGGTTATGATGACTTATGCTTAGAGGAGTTTGGTTGGACTGTCAATCCCTTCCTAAAGCCTATAGATATTGATGGTATTAACTATGCCCACTACTTCTATAATCCATTATCTGGTAGACCTTACGGGGGCACTATAAATAATAAGCTGAACAAGATAAAGGGCAGCTTCACTATGGGTCATGTGCAAGGGTTTGAGCTTGCTACAGAGACTACCAACTCAGGTCGTAAGATATGGGGGATGGTGGCTGGTAGCTTCTACATGCACAGAGAGAACTACAAGGGGTGGCAAGCCAACGACCACTGGCACGGTGTAGTTATGAAACATGAAGTTAATAATGGGGATTATAGTCCTTGTGTTGTTAATATGAATTACCTACTGAGGAAGTACTTGTGATGTTTTACTTAGATTGGGTGGTGGATAAAACTATCGCCAACGTAGTGGCAGACAATGGTGTGGTGTGCGGTAAGATACAGGTTGTGAGTGATGGCTATTTTGCCTTTAGTCCATCACACCTAGGTTTCTTTGATGAATCATTAATCTCTTATCTCGCTAATAGGTTGGAGTCTTTGAATGAAGAGGTTTACATGGATTTGTGTGAGGAAGAGGAGTTAAAATTAAATGAAGCGTAAAATACTAGTACGAGATAGAGAAGGCACAGAGCTACAGGTAGCTAGTCGTGAGGAGTATAAAACTCTCCTCTTTGATACGTTACATAGTAAGCTAACTACGTTACAGCATAACGCTAAGACTAAGGAGGAGATGTATGTTCTTCTCTCTGATATAACAGAGCTTACCAATTGTATTGGTACACAGCATCTAACGATGAAGACAGAGAGGGCTAGCTTAGCTAGGTATACAGCCTTCACGAAGACTAACAAGGGACGTGCTGAGACTAAGGGTGGGTTCTTTGATGGTAAGTACGTGGAGGTAATGCTTGACTCCTAGAGAAGAGATAGCGTTCTGTTGTGGGACATGTGCTGATAAGATGAAGATGATGCAGGAGCATGATGACTTAGTGGAGCTAGCGTATAAGTTAGCTACCACCTATGTACATAGTACAGAACATGTTAAGGCTAAAGCTAGATTGTTTGCAGAATATGAGAGGGGGTAGATAATGGCAGGTGTTATATCAAAAGATTTAGTGGGTCTTATATCAGATGGCCTTGAATTTAATCTCAGAAAGCAAGTAGCTGAGAAGTTAGAGCAAGACTTAATTGAGAGTTTTAGAGCCTCTATGGAGCCATACATAAGAGATGCAGTATCCGCTGTAGTAATAGGTAACGTTGAGCATGTAAGGAGTATGCTAGAACTTAAAGATATTATTTGTGTTGATATAAACTTTGAAGGGGAGGTGTATAATGGCAGGAACTAAGTTTGATACACAGAAACCAAGGGTGGGTCTTGTAGCTCCTGAGTTTATTCAGGGGATAGCTGAGGTGCTCACCTTTGGTGCTGAGAAGTATGGCTCATATAACTGGGCTGAAGGTATTGACTACGATAGATTGTATGACGCAGCACAGAGACACTTAGGTGCTTGGCACATGGGGTATGATTTAGATGAAGAGACGAAGAAGAATCATTTATTACATGCAGCGTGTGAACTCATGTTCTTATACTGCCAACAACAATGGGAGATGGTAAAACATGACAATCGCTATATTCGGGACGGCATTCCTAGTGAGCTTAAGTTACATCGCTCTAAAAGCGTACCAACAACTGAATGTAATGCACGGGGAGTACAAGTTGATGCTCCCTATATCATTCCTGATGGCCTTGTGCGAAGTAACTGTGGTGGCATTTGTCGTAAAGACTAGTATATGGATATTCATTCCAATAGGTTTAGGTGGTGGCTTAGGTTGTATGGCTAGTACTTATTTCCACGCAAAAAGAAGGGGCAATTAAGCCCCTAACGTAGTCTAGTATAACCGCCCTTACATTTCTTAAAACGTTCTGTAAGGGCAACTACCTTCTCTATAGTCCTCCCTGAATCCTGCATAGTATCGTAGATGATACGTTCAAAGCCCTCCCTAGCTAATATTCCAGCTATCTCTATAAAATCCTTTATTGTTAAATCACTACCCCTCAAGCCCTTAATACAAACTGACTCACTAGTCAGAAAGAATACATCAAGAGTGAAGTTTTTACCACGCCATATTTCATGCGCTACTTCTCTCTCTATTGACATTTACCCCCCTAGGCTGTTCTGCCATTTATTCTAATAACCCGATAAATGTAGCTAAGCCATTAAAAACCAGCTCTAGTTACATTAATTGTCATAACTGCCTCCATACTCCGTTTGTCCAACGCCAACGCGCCGTTGTTTTGCCCGCTAATACAAAAGTTGCCGCCCCATTATTAACAACATTGCCAGCATTGGGGAAACTCATTGTGAATGAAGTGGTGGTATTTTCAATTTCTATTACCTGACCTACAAATAAACCGTCTTCTATCTCTATGCCGGTTACATTTGATGCAGCACCAGCTCTAACTGTAACTACTGGATGTGCGCAACTGTTAAGGGTAATAACCTCTGCCGTTGTTAATGTATTAAAGAAAGACTGATTGCTGACAGGGCCATAAAATGCAATAGCGGTGGCCTCATTAAATGTTCCTGTTTTTGAGGAAATAGAAGAAGGGCCAGAAACCACAGTTACATCTTTAGCTAAGGCATAAGCGTTAGTAGCAGTTGCGCTTGCAAATAAGAAGTCAGGAAAGTCAGCGTTACCATTTATTACAAGCTTATCAAATGTAACAACAGGATTTAAACCTGTTAGTGTTGCTAATTTTGATGCTGTGCCACTGTGTGAAGGGCAGTTAATAGTTGTAGTGCCGTGAAATCTAAGAATTGATGCGTTGCACTCAATCATTGAAACCGCAGTATTAGCAGTACCTACCATATTAATAGTCACATTGTAAAAATCAACAACAGAGTCTGTTGTTATAATTGCTTTAAAATCATTAGCAGATATTACCCCGTAAATTTTAACATTATTTGCCCTTAAAATTTGCAGTGGTAAAGTATCACTGTGTATATCGCAATCCAGCTTTATATTTGACGTATAATCAATAGCAGCAACACCCACTTCTGAAAAAATAAGAACGCCAGAACCCTCGGCATTTTCAATAATTAGATTGTTGTAAGTGAGATTATTGCCGCGAACACTTACCCCGCCCTGTGTGCTACTAATAACCCGTAAATCTGTAAATGTACCACTATAAATACCGTGGTGAGTGTCAAACGCTGAATCAAACTCTCCGTCAGCAATAGCGCCAGTCACCTGCATTCCATAAGTTGGGCCATAATACTCAACTTCAGTTGAAGCAGCTACAATAGGTTGCTGATTATTAGTGTATGAGTGTCTACATTTGGTTGATACCAAGCCAGTAATCTTAGGGTAAGCACAAGCCCAGAAACTAATATTATGACTAAGGTTAGTTGAATCATCTGTTGCATTGAAGATAGGTGATATAATTTCAGGACTATAGCAACCAAAGATATTCAATCCTACAAATGGAATTGTTCCAAATCTCATTCTTTCAAAGACAGGTCTAATGGCATTAGTTATGTAGAAGCTAGAGTTCTCTGCTGTTATAGAGGCATCATAACTCATATCCCCACCAATTACTTTAATCGTATGCCCGCTGTATCTAACTAGGCGCATATTTGTTGCAAACGCCTGATTTGTGTCAAACTTTTGATGAACAATGATATAGCCAACTGCCACGCTAGAAACTGTAAACATCTGTCCCATGCGGTTATCTTCAAGGGCAACAGCAGGACGGGTAAAGGGTAATCTGTCATCAGAGATAAGCTTTACAACCTCACCAACTTTAATTCCCGTTGATGTAAGGTTGATGCGTCTAGTTGATGGCACTACTGAACTTACAGCCAATACACTGTCAATGCCGCCATCGAATCTTATTGATGGGCTATTTGACTCATTAATTATTTTAATGTTTGTTAAATCCCATTCAACAGTCTTATTAGAATAGTCAATACCCTCAGATAGCTGAATTGTAATTGGTAAGTTTGAATATATACGCTTAGGGGATAAAGCTAATAATGCATTGAGTGTTGGCCCAGCATCATCAGAGTCAGTTAATCCTAATGTTTGCAGACTTACGTTTTTAACATCTACCGCAGCAAGATAAAGCCCAGCCGCGCCAATATTGGTGTATATGCCTTGAATTGGTGTTGGCCTTGCACCAGCACTGCCAGCGTCGATTAACTTATAACTTGCACCACTGTCAACAACATTAACAACCCCACCAACACCCATACCACCACTACCTGCAAGTGTTACAGCTTGGGGTAGGGTCTGCGTAATCATACCACCATTTTCTAACTTAGATACAGCCTGTGCCCCAGTCAATGCTGTGGACTCTGCTGTTACTATAGGGAATTCTGTAATTGAACCCATTATATTCTCACTCCTAAATATTTACCATCAGAAAACTCTATAGCTTTCCCATCACTAGTAGTCAGCAATATTGCTGAATTACCACCTATATCTGTTAATACCAGCCTACTCAGCATGTCAGAGATAGACCCTGCGTACCCCAAGCTTGATAAGTATTGGTACAGCATGTCAGGAAGTGCCCCTTCATACCCCAACCCTCTAAGCCAAGCATACATAATATCATTAGTAGACCCCACATACCCCATACCCCTAAGGGCATCTGCTATATCTTGGAACGTAATAATCATTTATTCCCCTCCAAGTATTTAATTCTCTGGTCTACCATTTTAAAATCCTTAGCTGCATCACTGTTGGTGTGCATCTCTTTCATATTCTGTTTAACGTCTAATATTTCATTAGTAACCCACATCATCCACTCACCACGTTTAGAAGACTCTACTTGCATACTGTGAACAGTTTGGACAACACCTTTCAGCACCTCCATCTCCTTGAGGACGTATATCCCCTCAAGCTCCTGCTTATCTACAGCCTTCAATAAATCGTAGTAGTTATTACCTAGGGCAGCTATGGCTAGTACACATAAGGCTATAATCCCCTCTAAGATACGCTCCTTTATCATTTCTTAGCACCTTTCTTCTTACGTCCACCAGTCCCACTACTTAGGCATGTCTGGCCAATACTTATTACTTTTTCTAATGTTAAGCTCATTTGTTATGCACCTCAAATTATCTTGCACGTTAAGACCACAAACTAGTGTGGAGTTTATTGGGACTATGTGGTCAACTACTAAGCCCCTTTCAAAAGCTAGTTGATGTATGTAGGCCATCTCTTCCCTGTTAGCCCACCCTGCTGTTGCCTTAGATAGCTTAACTCTGCGGTTGGCACAGTATTCCCTCACCTTACCTCGGTTAGCCTCTTGCCATAACCTTTGCGCCTTTAGGCCAGACCTAGCGTAAGACTCTCTACATTGCTCCCTAATCTTATCTCTATTAACTTTGTAATGTTTAATCCTATACCCAGTCTTAGTCTTATTAGAATTACTAACTTTATTTTGAGCCTTAACTAAATCTGGGTTAGCTGCCCTCCAAGATTCTTTCTCTGTATTCCTACAGTCTTTACACTTAGCCCTCAAGCCATCTAATCTGGATTTTTGTTTGTGGAACATGGATACTGGCAAGGTTTCTAAACACCCTGTACAAACCCTCACTTATTTTTACTCCCTTTTTTCCTACCTCCTGTAGAGCGATTATCCGCACGGTTAGCCTTCTTAGACTTAACCCTCAGATTACCATTTGAGTTATTAGAGGTGTTCTTATCCTTATGGTCCACATCTTTCCCGTCCCCCTTAGATACCTTACCCTCCTTCTCCATCTTGGCTCTAGCAGCATTACGTTGTGCTCTACGCTTCTTCTGCTCTGGGGAACTGTTATATGCTCGTTGTTGCTTACTGCGTTTCGTAGCTGTAGCTTTAGTTTGACCTTTCTTCGCCATTATACTTTCCCCTTACCTGAAAACTTACTCATTGCTGCCCCCACTATAGCTCCCATGTGTGGGGCTGCGAAGTAGAAGGCAAGTATTAACATCATAGCGCCATTCATAGCCTCCGCATAGTCTCCTATTACATTAGCTGAATCTCTCCACTGTGCAGGATTATCCACCCACACAGCTACTAGTGATATGGCTAGCGCAGCTATATACTGGACTAGCCATACAAACGTCACAGAGAGAGCTATGAGCCTCCTAGCGAGGTTTTGTCCCTGAGTTGACTCCATCCACTTGACTACCATAGAACGTGCCTCAGAGAGCTCCTGAGACGCTGTAACAGCTTTCTCTTGGTCTGTATACACCAAAGAGTCTATACCTCGTGACACTGTATCTATAGTTTTGCTAATGGCTTCGTCAGAACCAAATATCTTACCCCATATACTCATGGACGCTCCAAAATATTTATTTTAAAATAATCTACACAAAACACCCCAAACTGGGGTATAATAGTATATACTAGTAATACTTTAATCTATTAAGCATTAATTATTCATTAATCACTAAATACTTTATTAACGTTACTAATCATTCTATCTTTATTA
>Ga0196901_1000054_pt1 | contig 48680 bp, 85 predicted proteins | sample CB_VirMetaG_FD_169099 | JGI IMG/M metagenome (GOLD analysis project Ga0196901, IMG submission 169099) | Freshwater to marine saline gradient viral communities from Chesapeake Bay - CB_1504_1 Viral MetaG (v3) (version 3) | ecosystem: Environmental > Aquatic > Marine > Coastal | place: USA... | reverse complement strand
CATAGTCTTTTATGTTATTTAATTTCTGTTAATTGCCCGTCATGTAACTCAATAAGGCTAAACTTTTTTTCTTCACTCATCCACACTTTGCCTGACTTTCTTAATTCAGTTGTTTGTGTTTCTTGATCTACCAATACTGGTGCTTCTACTATCAATACATCATAGTTTGAAAGCGTGCATTTGTAAACTTTACCTAATTTTAATTCTTGTAATTTCATAGTCTTTTATGATTTATTGTTATTTTTAAATTCGTTGATTTTATCAATTAATGTTTCTTCCTTCATTAAATGGCTTGGTTTCTTTTCGTATAAAGCAAAATACTCATCTCTTAAGGCTTCCATAGCTGAATCATCAACTTTGTTTTCGATAACTTTTTTAACTGGAACGTTTACCGTTTCGCCACTTTTATCTGTCAATGCTTTTAACTTAGCTTCCAGTTCTTGTAATTTGATTTGATCAGCCGTTAATACTTTCTTAACTTTATAGATGTCCTCGATAGCTTGCTTAATATCTTCGCTTGGCTCGATTGCGTCGTATGAATGTATTTGGTAAGGAATTTCTTTACCCGCAACCATTTTAACTTCATGTTCAATGCTTTCTTCGGTTACCTCTATTAACTCTACTTTCGAATACATCTTTTTAGCATACAATAAAAAGTTTGTCCATTCAATAGATGGTTTTGCTATCTTAACGAAATGGTTCTCAGTCTTCCAGTTGCCGTGTTCATCTTTTTTTAGTTCACCTCTGTAAACCCTTACTTTTACTATCTCCATAGTCTTTTATAGATTATTATTTATTGGTGGCATTATTGCCGTTTGTACTTCTTGCAAAATCAAATCATTTATAATAGTCGTCTTGTCGGCATTACTCATTTCCGACAACGCATCCCAAAAATCCACTATATCACCATAAGAAGATTCAAATTTATTGATCCAGTAATCAAAGCGTGTTTGAAGTTGGAAAATCTCAGGCTTAACTTGTTGGCTTTGTACGGCAAATTCAAAGTCCGTACGCAACATATATGGCATTATTGAGTATAATATCGCTTCTCTGTCTGCTTTGTCAGGATTGAATTTATTTCTAATTGTAGATATTCGGTTTAATACATTTCGAGATTCTAAAGAGTTTGGTGAATCTTTAAGCATTAAATAAAGATCAGCGATAGAGTCCATAAAGAACTTTGATCCATAGAATAAATCTATACTAACCCTATTAACCCCATACTTTAACGCTAAACCCGTTGTATCTGAAAACTTTCGTATATGGGTAAGCGACAACGAAATGCTTCTCAACCTATCCTCAGCACCAACGTAACCGCTTTCAATTTGCAATTCATTCTTAGCTGAATTATTTTGGTTTGCTATAATGCCAATGGTTGATTTTAAAATACTTTGCTCGATTGATTCAATACGCTTCACAATGTATTCGACGGCTTCGATAGGTAGGTAGAAAAACTTTATAAAGTTAGTTACTGCATCCATATCAATAGATCCGTCCTCTTTTAATCGCATAGGCACTTGATGTATTGTTCCAGCCTGTAATGCTCCACTTCCAGTATTACCATGAACTGTTTCTTGATCATTCGGACTTTGCCCACCTATTCTATTGGCAGACATTGGTTCAGAATCCAGTACTTTAGCCGTTTTATTATCCCTCTTACTTGTCTTTAAAATTGTCGCAACAGGTATCACCCCATTAGGTTCAGTCATTTTAAGTAAAATCTTTAAGAAGTCGTACTCCTCTAATTCTTCACGAACAAAGCTGAATATAGATTTTCTCAATGGGTCGTTAATACCGTCGAATGATTCACGTGTGATCCATGTAGCAGGGCAGTAGCCTAAATCATGTTCAACTATTGATAATGGTGTTACGTTTAAATCCTTATCATAGAATGTATAAGCGTACTTGTCCACAACTAAATATCCCTCAATGTGCTTTTCATCTAATTCAATGAATGCTGAATAAGCTACTTTATGTATAGTGTTGTGGCGTGAATCGATAGATACAACGTCATCAATGCTTACTAAGTGTGTGATAGGATTACCATCTTCATTAAGATCACTTACTAAAACATCATTGAATCTAAACAAAAAGGCGTTAAAAGCCATTTGGTTAAACTGCTCAGGGTTTAATTCTTCGGGTGATTCGACTTGCTTACTTCCTATTGTATATTTAAAATAACTATCCTCAGCATGAAAAACCCTTTCAAATTCAGGCTTAATACGATCGTTAACAAGTCTTGAGCTTGCTAAAGGCGTTCTAAGGTATTTATAGAATTGAAGAAAATTAGGTGTTTTAAGTACGTTCTTAACGTAGTTTAGGAAGTAATCACTTGTTGCGTATCTACGTTCTGCCCATTGTGTCAAGTAAGTGTCTGAAAGTTCTTCTTGTATGCTAGATTGCGTAAAATATGAGAGTTGTTTCTGCTGTGTCCTTGCTTTTGACAAGGAATCACTACCAATTCGTTTCTTTATAAAATCTACTGACAACCTATTTTATATTGCATATACAAATGCAAATATATAAATAAAATTGATTTGCAACTAATTTTGTATAGATTTTTTCTATATTATTATTTATGTCATAAAAAAAGCCTAGACCAAATTAATGACCTAGGCTCTGTATAGTTTGTTCGTGGTTTACTTATTTAAAAAGGCTTTAATCACTTCTACTACTAAGTCAGGGTTTATATCTCTATCGCACTCAACTTTTATGTCAAAACTTTGTCTTGTTTCATTCTCAAAAATACACGGATTCAAATCAACGGTGTAATTCGGTTTTTCGACTATCTTTGCCCAACCCCTGACGCTTGACCAAATAAACCAACCACCTAACCCGATCTGATATTTTTCTTTGTGTGGCATAAAACGCAAAGTCAAAGGTGTAGAATCTATCGTAAATTCAGAGTCTCCATAAATACCTTTAATGGTTACCTCTTCTTTATACCCTAACCCATTCACAAATTCAGTAAGTCTTTTATTAACTTCTTCGGGAGTGGATAGGATGTCTGTGTTTGGATTAAAAGACATATTAAATTCATTTACCCATGTGCCTAAAAACCCAATTCCAAACATATACTTTCCATCTTTTAAGTAAGCCATCCAAGGACTATCAACTTCAAAAATACGAAACCCATCAACAGGCTTCTCATTATTAATCTGTTTCTCAACTACCCCTAATTCCGCACGTAACTCATAACGCTTTTGTTCTAATTTTGTTTTCATAATCTACCTTTAATTAATCCATAATTTTCAAATCCTAGCGATTCAATTTCTTTATCTGTTATCATTCTTATTATTATTCATAAACCTATGACCGCTATAAATATCTAAATACTTAAAAGAAGTGTCTTCCTTATCAAAACTAGAAGGATTATCTTTAATTGGGAGATACTCTTGGTCTCCACATTTACTGCATTTAAATTTCTGTCTTAGTACGTTCTCATCCGTATTAAGAGTGTAAGCTCCATTACTTATAAAGTTATGTATACATTCTGTTTTCATAGTCTTATAGTATTAAAATACCCAAACATAAGTATTAGCGATAGCGTCCAATCTTTTATGAAAATCACCTATTGACATTTTAATAGTTATAAAATCTTCGTATGTAGTAAAACAAACAACTGTTTCACCTGCGTTATTTTGGAAAAAATGAGAAACATTTAAGAGGTTAATCAATACTTCATTTCCGTTTGTATTTGTTACTTTTATAAAATTCATAATATTTCGTTTTTGTTTCACCAAAGATAAGTATAATGTTTTTATTAAACAAATTAATTATACTATTTAGAATGATTCTTAATTATGGTCAACGAATATTTCATTGCTTGAATGGCTCATGTGCGCATATCGTGCCTGATCCCAAAAATGGTTAAACTTATCAATAGGTTGGTTTATTTGGATTCCATTAACTTCTTTGAATATGTAGTTCTCTACCTCTCGTTTAACCTCTTTATGCAGGTGATTCTTAACAATATGTATTTTATAGTTTTTCATATCAAGCAGCCAATACATAACGTTCTTGGTTTTTGATACTTTGCTAATTTCCCAGCCTAAATCAAACAATTCACGAACCATTAAAGTAGTACCTTTTTTTTCGCTTACGTATTTATCGGAACTGTCAGCTGTTATTGGAACGTATTTAGACACACCCAAAGCGGTTAGTGTCGCATCTAATTCTTGAGCGGTTGGTATTGCTTGGTAAATTAGTGGCTCTAAATATATATTACGCCCCTCACGGGCATACTTACCAAAAGCGCATGGATCGCTTACGAAACCAAAATCAAGACCGTAATGATACGCTAAATCAGGGAATTCGTCTATCCATGTTATTTGTGGAAAGATAACACCTTTCATTGCCCCACGCAGTCCAAGCCCGTAACATTTGTGCATAAACTCGTCAGCTGTTCCGTTTTCAATATTCTCTATGTGTGGTGGCGGTTGGTTTGTTTCACTTATTGGCTCACCTCTGTAAAGCAGCTCTCCTTGCTCGGTAACTTCATAAGAACCTGTTTGCCAAGGTTCATAACCTCTTATCTTATTCAATTCTGTAGGCGATATGAAAGGATTATCTTTGTATGTAGTTCTAAGAAACGCTACGTCTGGTCGTGTAGTTACACTATCAAACACCCAATGCTGCGTGAATGACGGATTATAATCCATCCACCAAAACTTACGACAACGCATTTCAACCTGATCAAATACCGATTGTTTGATCATCATTGCTTCGTTGAAAAAAGCATAGTCACAACCTCCACCATGTTTTCCATCCCCAAGAAAATGTATCTTTGATTTACCTATTTTAAAGTTCTTAACCTCGTCATTGTCCATGAACTTGTTTGGCAACTTAAACATATTTAAAACACGCTTAAAATCGTCGTATAATGTAGTCTTAAACTCGTTATAGGTTTCGCGATAAATATTGATTGTACATCCGTCTTCTTTGTGCCTAATTAAGCAAAGATACATTATAAAGAATACACCACCAAAAGTCTTTGTACTTCGGCTTGATCCTTCTAATACAACGCCTACAACACCATTTATAAGTTTAGGTTTATTATCTTCATCATAGCCCCATTCTTGACCATTTACCGAGTCATGTAATAGTTTATAATTTGGGCTTGTTAATTCGTTAAAGTTCTCTAGGCTATGTATTCGCCTGTCCACATCCCTTTCTTCGAATAACTTCTCAAGTTCTAATATTTCGGCATCCGTTAGGCTCATTTACTTTTGTCTTCCATATTACTTTACGGTTTTAATATCAGAAGCGGAAACAGTCCACTTACATTTATTAAGATTTAAATTAGCACTACATTCATTATTTTGATCTTTCATTTCACTCTCCACAGGATAACGGTTGCCTATCTTAATAATTGAATTTGGTTGTGCGTTCTCAATCTCGGTATTTCTTATAATTCTTTGATACACTCTTGATCCATGACTACGAAAACAAAAATACCTTCTTTTACGTCCTCTTAGTTTCTTTATCTTACTATTGTTTGGCATATTTTCAATTTTTAACTTCTCAGTGTTTATGCGGGTTTAGTCTCAAAGTTGTACACGGTGGAGACGGTTAATTTAAACTTAATTTGTAATTAAATAAAATAAACTGCTTACTTACGATAAAAGGCAATACATTGTTTGTTATTGGGCTATTCAACACACTTAACTGTTCTTCAATATCTAAACCGTTTTCAGCAGCTTTAAAACAGTATGAAGTAGCGTATAGCTGAATCATCAACTTATCAATGTGCGGGATTGGCTTATTACTTACTAGCGTCATTAAGCAGCAGATAGACTTTATATCGTGCTTATACTCATCAAGAGTGTCTAATATGGCCAAACATTCATTACTGTTCACCACCTTTTTTTAATAGTTCCTGAATCCTTCGTTCTCGATCTTCAGGAGTGAGATTAATTGACTCATCACCAGTTGTTATATCGCTGCGATCTTTAAGTCCTAAATCACGTGCTATTATGTTAGCGTTGAACAGCCCAGCAGCAGCACCAGTGTACTTTTGATTTCGGATAATGTTACCTATATGCGTTATGATTCCTGCAAACTCTTCTTTCTCTTTATACCTATCTAGGTTTCCAATACCTAAAAAAACATACAATCCTTCCCACGTATAAGGAATCTTATGTTCTATTGTCTTATTATAATTACCTTTTTCTGAAACAGTAGATTCAACCTTTAATAGTGGGTTTTCGTCGCACTCTTTGAAGTACCCTTTTGTTTGATTCCATAATGTGCTGGGACTATCAAATATACACGGTCTGCCAAGACATTCGGGGTCTGCTAACTTCCAAAATTGATTTCCTTTAGGCGCTGCCATAATTAAGTCTTTTTAATTATTGTTTATTATTTGTTATTATTAATTACTTACATTCAACAGTTGTTGTTTGCGTGCCGTCGGGATAGAACTCTTTAGTTGTAGTTCCTTCTTGTTGCTTCATCTCTTCCTTAGAGCCTTTAAACTCAACTGTTGATACAATTGTACCATTATAATATTCGGATGTCGTAACGGTGGTCACTGTGCATTGGTATGTCTTCTCACAACTAAATGCTAATAGTGATATTGATAATATTAAAATTGCTTTTTTCATAATTTTATTCTTTAACTTTTAATATTCTATAACTAATATGAATTGATGTATTATTATTTCCTACTGTTTCTATGTGAGGGATGAAATCAGTACCAGCAGGAAATTTAATTAAGTAATCTACATCATCAAAATAAATAGAGCCAAAATTAAGCGTAAAAGGCAATCTTAGTATAGGGCTCTTACCTTGCTCTTTATAATAAAAAAAACAGTCGGCATAAGCGCCTACGTTACCACCTCTTATACTCCCTGTGATTCTATCAAAGAATACCGAATGACCTTGTGGGACTGTATAGGCTGAATTAAATGTCTGCCCATGAGTGGCTAAAATAACACCGAATATACTTGAAGGACTTGCTGTTAATCTCATTGAAATATTATCTACATTTGTAGTACTTGCATTAGTAAAAAACATATAATTTGATCGCCAAACATTATGACCTAACGAATAAGTACCTGCTCCTGATATGGCTATGCTTGCAAATTGGTAAGTCGTGTCTGTTGGTGACTCCATGTAAGAATAAAAAACAGTACCCGTGTCCGCTCCTGATACAACTAATTCACCATTCCCTGCCGTAGCCACAAAACCTGTGTATAAACCACCGCCACCCCAAACATCTTCGGGAGTTGACCCTGTATCAATATCAGGATTAATACCATCCTTTATGGTTAATTGGTGGCCTTGGTACAAACCTTTAGAAACCATTAAATTAAAATCAATAGGTCGTGTTACAGATGCGCCAAATGTTTGTGGTACTATACTCTCTAAACTTGAAGTAAGTTGGCTATAATCACCAAAATATGTATTTAATCTTAGGTATGTTTGTGCTGATGATTCTGTATTTTCAAATCTAGTTCTGTAATGTCTGGGACCTTTTAATAATGGTTGTGGTGGGTTTATGGAATTTGGATCATAATCTATTTGAATTTTCGAATCCCAATTAGTGCCATCAGGTGAAAACTCAAGATACAAAACCCCTACTTTGTCAGTCTTGATAGTTACCATTACGTGAGAGTAAGCATTTAATTCTGTCACCCCTGTAAATGTAGAAGAACTATTTAATGGCGTTGTTGAATTATTATATAAACTTTCGATTCCACCCGTTAATGTTGGGGTGTAAAAAAAAAATAAGTTTTTATTAGCAAACTCCCGAAACGTGATTTTAGTAAATGCAACAGAGTTATAGTCAACTGCGTTTGACAGAGCGTCCCTCAATAATGTTTTATCATTTCTTATATCTATAATTCTAATTTCTCCACTTGAAAGAGATGTATCTTTATAGTAAATGAGGCTTAATGGATGATCGAAAATAACCTTATCCGAATCGCTTGTATCTTCAACAATTAGCGCACCTCCCGAAATATAATACTTGTAAGACATTTATTTTTTATCATTTAAATTTTCATTAAAACTAAACAGAAAGTCCCTTGTTTCTACCTTTATGTAACCTAATTCAGTTGTTAGCTTAAATGCTCTTAAGTTATCGTACTCTTCTTTTGAAATATCCATAATTATTTTCCTGATATACTTACTGTCACCTTTCCAACTGTAGCCTCATCCTTAGCCATTAGCTTACAAATTAAAAATCTTTTTTTGTTTTCAATTCTAATACTATAAACTACTGGATCATTTGTAGGGGCGAATGTTGCGCCTATTCCATCCCAATTGATTAAATCATCTGATTCAAAGAATCTAAAATTCGTACATTCTTCATCAAATCCACTACCTATGTACTCGACTAGGATGTCAGTTAACTCGGTGTTGAAAAAATCATAACTATCATTGTTAATTAATGATACGTCAAATACTTTTGTTTCTATTTTCATAATATTAATTTAGATTCTTTGACCTTTATATAGTGTTATTTGTGTTGCGTAACAACCGCTCTCTTCCGCTTCAATTGAAGCCCTATTCTCGCTATCAAAAGCTGCGTAAATATCAGAAGGACTACTATTCGTTACGTAAATAGTCTGTTCACCTATTAACAACTCTTCTAACTTGGCTTTGTGGTAAGATTCCATAAGTTCTTGGACTTTATACCAACTCTTATCATCATCATTAAAAAACTCCTTATCAATTACATTTTCTAATCCTATGCTTTGTAAATACTTTTCTGCTTTCATAACTTTATTTTTTTGTTAGTTCTTTTAATTCTTTCTTGGTTTCTCCAACTACATCTCTATACTTATGTTCAATACGTTTTTGATTGAGCCACTTTGTTACGTCAGCCCAAATAGGACAACCAACAATAGTAAATGATAAGTAAAACCAGTGATATTCGTATAGCGTCAAATATAGGCTTAATATCCATAACCCGTTAATTACTGTTAAATTTTTATTTAATGATCTCATAGTTTATTTTGCGTCTAAATTATAGTTTTGTTGAATAGTTCCTTTAGGTACATAAATTATATACCTAGACTTATATATGTGAATTGAAAATAGATTATCAGACTCTTCTATTACCTTGTCAACTCTAGGCAAATCATTAGAATAGACTATTTTTGCTCTGTCATAATCAATTTGCTTCATCTTAAAGCCATCTTCAACCTTACAGTAAAAAGTGTATTTCATACTTCCATCTATATGACCGCTCCCAAGAAATAATACACCACCTGTACTACTGTTATCGTTTAGAGTCTCAATATAACTTGTCTCGTAAGTAGTTTTAATCCCGTGAGGTATTACAATTGAAACTAACAATCCAAAGCACCAACCAATTAATAACCAGAAAAGTGTATATACAATATAGTCTGAATGAATAGGGTAGGAGTCTTTTGAAGCTTTGTAAATACCTATCGCTATTCCTATTAATGAAAATATAATTATTGTTATCATAGTTTATTTTTTTTGAATAAATTCAACATTATCATCTCCAAATAGATGTCCCATTAAATTTAAAATTCTTCTTGTTTCAAATATATCTGATGACGGGTAAAAATAATAATCTGACATATCATTAGATTTATTATAAATCATCAATCCATCATCATGGCAGCAGCCGTCAGCACATACTGGAACATTTTTAACCTCTATTACTTCTATCATAACTTAATTTTAATAAATGTTTATTTTTTTGTGGCAAGTACAGGATTCGAACCTGTATGCAGTGAGCTTATCTATGTTACCCTGCTCGACACTACTCCGAACACCTTAAAATACAAAGGCTCTGCCGTTTCTCTTTTATCTTAGCGTCTACCAATTCCGCCAACTTGCCGTTTACTATTTCAAAGATAAGTAATTTTGTTTAATAATTACTAAAGTTTAACTATTTAATTTCACGGACTTCATATTGCGGATGATCTTTTTTCAAAATCTTTATAGTTACATTTCCGCTCATCTGTAAGCCGTAAGGGTCTACATCTATCCAGTAGTTGCCGTCTTGATCCGTGAACCATTGAATGTTTGACACTTGCTTATTAGCTTTGTCGTATAATATTTTATTCATGTCTTTAAATTTTAAATTTCTAACTAAAAATAAACGCCATTAAAACGGCTATAACGTTTATTTGGTTGTTAGCAACTATAACACTTCAATTAAAGAACCTGTTAAGTTACGTTGGTTTCCATCACTAAAACCTTTATCGTACGCATTTTCTATATCATTTTCAGTGTAACATTTGCTAACATTAGCTGTACGTAATTTCTCAGTATGGTAACTTTCCATAAATTTTACTATTATATCTTTCTTCTCTACCAACCAATCTTTTTGGTCTTTAGTGGTGTACTTTTCTATAAATTTCTCTGCTTCTTTACTCATCATTTATTTATTTAATTTGTTGTTAATTTCCGCAACTACATATAGCCGTAGCCGTTAAAACCCTCCCACCCCTTTAAACTATCGACCCCTCGGTAGTAGGAGTGGGAGAAGGTTTATTTTTAGTATTAACAACTATTACTAAATAATCTTTACCATATTCTTCCTCAAAAACCTCTTCCGCTGTCATAACTCTAATTCAAATTCGTTAGTACTTAATCCTATTAGATTTGCAACCTCTTCCTTTGTTACTACTCGCTTAGGCATTTCTTTAGCGTATTTCCATAATATAATATCTGTTACATTGAGTGACCCTTCAATAGTTTTAGCCATAGACCAAGCAAAGAACTTACCGTTCTTTTCCATGAAAACAACTCTAGGTTTTAAGTGGTCAAGATTATCACCAACCATCATAACCTTTGGGTATTCATTCTCTTTAATTACTGAGAAGGGTAGGGCTTTATCTTTATCCCAACTATTAGAGCAAGTAATCCGATCACCAATTAACCCGTAAAATATTTTTGCTGCATTATCGCAAGTAATTGATTTACCATCAAGGTAAGCCAAGTTAACAAACCCATGTTTCTCGTAAAACTGGATTATCTTCTTACCGTCACCTTCATTAATAGCTTGTATCGCTGTTCCTTTTAATTCTTCTTTTGTCATAATTTTTGTTTTTTACCACCAAATCCCCGCTAGGTTAGTAGCGAGGTTGGTATAATTTATTCGTTATCTACAACACTACTTCAAAAATCTCATAATCTTCATACATAGCTACACAATCGCAAAAGTTTTGACTTTCATTATTACAACTTGCACTTGTGCATTCAGATTCTAAATCTTCGTAAAAGTCTTCTAATGTTCTTTCCAACATATCTTTTACAGTAGTTTGTAGTTCTAATTTCTTACCTTCTTTATTCTTAAAGACTAAGGTAATCTTTGATTCTAGTTTCATAATATTTTGTTAGTTTTATATTAAAATAGCTTAATTATTTCATTAAATTTTTCCTCAACTGTTTGTCTTCCAAACATTCCCGCTAATGATGTAAATACCTCTTTTTTTTCAGGTGTTATTTGTTTTTTAGTTCTATAATAAAAAACGGAGATTTCCATTTTTATATAGTCTACATGAATTTCTGTTAATTCATTAGGTTCTACAACAAATCTACCTTCGTGACTTTCGTTCAGTAATGTATTAAAAGCTATCATAATCTTATTTTTTGTTTTGTTTCTTGGTCCAAATCTACGGACTATGCTTTAATTAAACAATAAAAAGATAAAGTTTTTTTAGTTTTATCGCTTATTTATATTCATTCTAAATAAGAAATTATTTTTACAGTTCATCAAATTCTTTTTGAAAAACTTTTAAAGCATAATTAGTATTAGAGTTAGCTATAATTATAAGCTCATCAATTTCTTCGCAGCTCAAACCCTCATTCTTGTTTTTTTGGTTTAGTTTACTTATCCTGCTTTTTTCAGATTCAATCTTATCTATCTCACTTCTCAATAAAATTGCTTTAGTTAACTGTTCCTGTTTCATAATTTTTGTTTTAGTTTTCTAATCTTCTCTTTATAAATTACTTTTAATTCTATCAATTCAGGTATCGAATAATGCATAGGAACGTTTTTAAGGCGTTTTAATTCTTCAAATGACTCTATACCTATCCGAAGTGGTAAACGTTCCGTATAGGCTATTAAATTGCCATGTAGAAAGACGTTGCAGTGATCACAACTTAAATGAACGTTCAATTCGTTAAAAGTTATATTCTTGTTTGACCCCGAAGGATAGTAGTGTGAAGCGTGACCTTTGTATGTTCCGTAAGGCGCGCCACAACTTATACATGGTTGTCCTTTGTCTCGCTCTCTTATGTACTCGTTAAAAATTATCTGCAACTCCTTTTCGTAATCACTCTTAGTTTTTAGCTTCTCTTTTCGGATCGCTTTCTCTTTCTGCCATTCTCGTTTCTCTTTTTTCTCCCTTAACGCTTGAGCGTGTTCGATAGCGCAAATGTGATCGCAGACATTCTGCAAAGGTTTTAACTTTTGGAATACCTCGCCACAGTTTACACACTTTCGTTTGTTTAGCTTAGTCATTTATTTATAATTCATCAAATTCTTTATTTAAAATTATTAAGACATAATCTATATTTTTTTTAGCTATAGCTATGAGTCCAGTGATTTCTTCGCGGCTCAAACCTTCCAAATTGTTTTTTTGGTTAAGTTTATTTATCATACTTTTTTCAGATTCAATGTCATCAATAACACCTATCAATCCGTTTGCTTGTATTAATTTTTCTTTTATCATAATTATTGTTTTATTAAGTTAAACATTGAAACGTTTGATAACTATTTTTAAAAAGTATCTAAAGACGTCTTTTTACTAATGTGTTATAACAAATTGTATTCCTGCTGAGTTAACTTGATAGCGTTTCTTAATTTATAATATCGTGCTAATGCGCTTGAATAAGATATTAAACTCCAAAGATTTTTCCTTTGAAATTCAGCTATTAGTTCTTTTTTCTTAATTGAATAAGTCTTATTAGGTTGTTCATAAATCCTAATCAAAATCTTATCTTTTTTCGGTGTCCAACGTTTATACCCGTTAAGCGTGTCAGTTGGCGCATAATTAATTCTTCCTCCTAAGTCCATACAAAATGTTATAACACTAAATAAATTTCATTAAAACGCAATTTTATTCTTACCATTATAAATGCTCTTTATTCCTTTCAATCTCTTTGTCAATTATTGCGGTATCTGATCTGTAACATGGTTTATAAACTTCTCCATTTGAGTTGAATAAAACTCTTCTTTGCTCATTATTGGGTTGGTTGTTTTCCAAAGTACAAATAACGCATTTCTTAATCGTTGCCCTTTCGTCTTACCGTTAACCTCAATATCTATGCTGTCAAGTTCTTTCATCTCTGCCGTTGTCAATTCTCCGTAACTCTTAAAGTATAAAAGTCCGTTGTTGTTTAGAACCTTGTCGATCTCCATAAACTCATCAGAGGATTGTTCTAATTCAGTTACAAACGTAAGTGATACGCTTTTATCTGCTCGTCTGTTCGCACGTGTTAAAGTGCATTGTCTTAATATATTCATATTGCTTTGTTTTTGTCGAATGATTTGTAAGTGTCAAATTTCATGGTGCTTCGGGCAATGTCCGCCAATGAGTTGGTGGGTTTTCTATCACAAATTCACCGTGCAAAATACTAAAAAATCTTTTGCTAAAGCTTGAATAGAAACCCTCAAAAACTGATTTATTCTCTAAAGCAATTAGACATGACGTTATAGATGCCTCAGGAGGACTATCTACGCTTATCCATTTTGATTGATTTGCGTATTCTTCTATTAATGCATATAAAGAAACAAAATCCTCCATTTTAGCGACCATAACTAAATGATCTTTTCCATATTCTTTTTCAAAATATTCTTCTGCTTTCATAATCTTTTAGTCTTTTAAAATTAGAACTTGTTCTTGCCCATATCTATATAAGTGTGCTCCGTAGTGTGCTAAAAACCTATAAACATCAATCATTAATTCAAATTGAATTGTTTTATAAGTAAATGTTCCAGCTATTGTGTCAAGTTGAAGACTTGAGTCTTGTAAAGTTGGATTTAATCCAAGTGTAAACTCAATCTCTTCCTGTAATGTTTGCAAGTACTCGATTTTTTTCTCTGTCATAATCTTAATTTTTAATAACTCTTTTTTCTCCTTTAAAATATGAGTACCCAACGTTAGATATTGACAACCAATATTTACCAATATTTACTTCGTATTGCAACACTTTATTTTTCATAATCTTAATTTTATCAAATGTACGTATAATAATATAATTAAACACTATATTTTTTCAGGTAAATTAAACCCTTTAACCTTTGCGTATGCTCTATTTAATCTTGCCCAAACTTGCTCATCTTTAAATTTTAAGTGCATTGTTCCTTTGTAAAATCCTTTCATTTCAAAGAATCCCCAATCATACCATCCGTTAGTTAATAATGATCTACTTCCGTTAACTTGAAATTGATAAACATCACCTATATCATCATAATTAACGCCTTCAATATTACATATTACTTTTACTAAATCATTTAAACGTTCTCGATAATGTCCATCATATCTAACTGTGATTGAATTTGAATTACCCCACCCACGTTCAAAAATATTAGGTATTATTATTTTTTTATTTATCATGTGACCTGAATTAGTTTTCCAGCCTTCAACTCCAAATCTATTTTCTTTCACATGAGCTGTTAATTGGTCAACAGATAACACTAAAGCCTTATTGAATTGTTGCCCTTTAGTTTGTATAATCATATCAATCATGTGATATATATTTTTCATGGTAAAAGGGTATTTTTGCTGATTCTCTACAAACGAATTAATATCTTTCATCATTTCAGAAGTGGTGAATTTTCTTATACCCATTTTATCAATTACATAATTCCACCCTTTTTTCTGCAACATTTTAGAATAGGCTTCTTTTGTAGTAAGGTTATAGTTTTCTGACTTTGATTGAAAATTAAACGTAATACCGTCCATACCAATAAATTTAGTAGTGTGGTTCAATTGTTCGACTAAATCATTAATCTTATCAAATGACTTTACAGCACTAACGTAAGTATTCACAACAGCTCTAACTTCATTAAACCGCATAATACCGTCAGCATCTCTTTCTAATTCGTCATCCTCTATGAAAAATCCTTCAAAATCTGTATCACTTGTACATTTTGGTTTAAAAAGTTTAACCAATCCAATATTTACATCCGTCTTTCGTTCTGCTACTGAAAATACATCACCTAAATTAATCGCAAGACCATAATTTTCAATTGTTTTTAATAGTGTTGATCTTGCCCACCCTCTATCGTTTACAACCGTTTCATAATTACATAACGCATAAATCTCACAGCCATCAGGAGCAATCTCCCACGCATGATTGATATGTTTATCGGCATTGCTAAATGGTGGATTCATTATAATTAAGTCTACGTGACTAATCTGTTCAGGCGTTATATCAAAAAAATCACGTCCTATTAAATCTCCTTTTGCTGCTGAAAGTATAGATAAGTCATATTGTTTTTCAACACACAATACCTCTTTTGCTCCATTTTCTTTTAAGTAATCAATTATATCACCTTTTCCGCTTGAAGGCTCTAAACATACTTTATCGTAGCAATCGAAACCCATTGATTGGATTACTTCTAGTGGCGTTGGGTAAAATTCTTTATCGAACATAATTTTAATTTTGTTTTTACAAAGTTAATCAAGTTATTTAATTAAACAAGTTTTAAAAGTTATTTTTTTGTGTTAAGTTATATTTAGACACTAGGCTTTCCGCTTCTAGTAGTCGCTCTCTTAAAATTCTATCTCTCCGCCTTTACCGTCTAACCAATCAAACTCGCTATTTGGTTTTATTGCAGCTTCAAATACTTCTATCTGTTCGGGTTCGGCCGGTGTATATTTTTCATTTATCCAACTGTTGTTCTTCCAAGTTATATCTGCCGGGTATCCACAGTTATCATCCCAATAGTTATCCGGTTCAGTATATCGTCCGTTGTTAATATTCCATCCTACCCAAATGTCTTGTCCGGTTGTTCCTAAATGTTGGAATTTCCATTTAAGTGTTCTAATTTGAACCATATTATGCTCATAATCTCGAACCATTCCAAGTATATTATAACTCATATCGAAATGCTCTCCACCACCTTTTATGTGATAAGCATTAGGCATTTGATAGGTTTTAGTACTCCCTTCTTTGTTTGGTAGTTTAACCGGGTGAACAACTAAAAATATATGACAATCCCACTTTTGCTCAAACGCATCTAAGATTTGATGATACTCAGCTGTATAAGCATTTATATCTGACCGGCTGAAATTCTTTAAATTAATCTTATTAAATGGGTCAAGTACAAACACCCGGCAACCCTTTCTTTTAATTAACTCTACAAATTTATCTAAAACATCTTCTAAATAATACCGGCCGGTTACATCTACATGATAAAAATGGTCATTTATAAATTCCTTTGATTTAATTACTAGAGGTGAGTTAATAGTGTTGGCCGTTGGCCTTAATCCATGAATCTTTTTAAATATCTTGTCATAATGAAATAGTTCCGGTTTATTTTCAGTTGAACAAATACCAACACGGCAACCGTATTTTATTGCTAACCGGCAAACAATATGATCTATTAAGTCAGACTTTCCTGAACCGGGAGCAGAAACTAAAAGAGTGTGTTGTTTATAAACGAATGAAGCCATGTTATCGAATCCGGGTAAATCAATCGTCATTCCACGCTCCGCTCCATTAATCCAAAAATCATTTAATTCTTGCTCTACATCTTTGATAGTTATAATTCCATCTAAAGGCACTTGCTTTGCTTCTGCTAATAATTGCTTTAATTCATCCCGGCCATATTTTAACAAATAATCATTTGCATCTTTACAATCTTTGAAATCAACTAAGTAACATTTTTCAGCACCTAAACGTCTTATAAATTCCTTTGTTCCTTCTTGTCCGGCCGGGTCATTATCGAATGCTAAATAGAATTTTTCAACCGGTTCTAATACTCCGTAATAATCATCTAGGTAATTAAGATTTATTGTGCTTGAGCCATCCGGACGGGGCAAGGTAAATCCATTAGGAACACTAGCACAGTTTTTTATTCCGGCTTCCCAAAATGATAATTTATCCGGTTCGCCCTCAACCAATACAACTTCCTTTTGTCCTATAATATCATCAAGTCCGTAAAGAATTAATTCCGCTTCCTTTTCAAAAATAAAGTCTTTATTCTTACCTCTTGACTTGATGTTAATTAGTTCTCCAAACAAGAAATAGTTAAACTCAATAACCGGTATCTCCCGGCCGGCCTTTGGCATCCAACGTGAACTATTGCTTATCTTACAATCAATTAATGTTTTTTCAGTAATACCTCTTTGATTTTTAAACCAATCAATAACAACCGGTGATATGTTGCTTTTAGGTTTTAAAACCGGTTTAATATAAACTTTGAAAGTATCGTGATTCTTTTTTTTATAAGTGTGCATTTGAGTTATTTCTCCGCAATGGTTACAACTCAATAGGCCGGTATCCCAAAATACAGAAGCACATTTATCGGTTTTCTTTTTACGCTCATGTGAACACTTTGGACACGTATTGGTTTTTGCACCTGTCGATATTGAATGAATGTTATACTCATCAATCTCGAATCCATTTATATTATTTTCCATCTTCGACAATTGTATAAATGTAACCTCCACCCATCATTCGCTCTTGGAGTAATAAAAATTCACTTTCCGGCAACTTCTTTCTTGTCCGGTCAATGTTTGAATGAAAAGTTATTATCTTTTCGTTGTTTGGATTGTTAATTTCAACCGGTTTAGCACCTTTATAACTATCCCAAAATAAACCTTGATAATTATTACTAATTGAATGGTTAACTACATAGTCTGCACATTCTTTTGTTACTTTATTAAAAGATTCAACTAAAGCATCTAAGGTTTTAAGGTTTGTAATTTCCTTTTTAATTTCTTTTCGATATTCTAACCAACTATAAAAAGACCCTAAATGAATTGGAAGTAAAAGTCCTAAAATATCAGTTTCATTTAGTTTTATTTTATCTTCTTTAATATCCTTTACTATACTTTGTGGTTTTACACCCACTTTAAGATTACTTTTAATAGGTTTACGCACCCCTAAACTAACTAAAAGGAGTAATAAACCGTCATAAGTTATACAGTTATTTTTTCTCTTACTATAAGCATCTTGAATACTATCAATAAAATCTTGACACCAAATTATATTATTATCATACCACAACATCCGGTCAAACTTTTCTAAATCAACCAAATCTTTTATAATAGATTCTAATACTTCTTTTGATACTTTACATTTAGATGATAAAAACATCATTGTAGTGTTCTTTGAAAGGTCTAAATAATGGTATTCTGTTTTCGCTAATTCTCTTAATAATTTAACAAAAGTGGCAAACCCATCATTACCATACGTTTCTTCTAAATAATACATCTTTTTACCGTCTTCGCAATAAAAAGGAAAATAATCAATACTGTTTCTTTCAGGTCTAGCCATAGTGAAGTTATTTAAAATAAAAACCCTACCAACGTAGCCACTTCACAAGGCATCCGTCAATAGGGCTTTTTAATAATGTTTTAGTAATTGTGAAGTTACTTTGAACTGCTAATATAGGTATTATTTTTTAATTAGACGCTATTTAGTTGTGAATGTTTCCGATTATTTCAACTTTACCCCATGAAATAAACTCATCTATATAGCCATTACTCAACATTTTTGCACCATACCTTCCGCAATCCAACTGAATAACTTGAAAAGCATCTCCATACTCATCTAAAAAAATATCTTCTAAAAAAACATCTTTGTCGTTTAAATCTGTTTTATTTATGAATTGGCATACTGTCTCAGGGATTACTTCATCATTGTAATAACTATCAGCATTATCTGAGTGATCTTCACTATAAATAATGGATTCACCTCGAACCTCATAATAATACCCGTAAACCCACTCACCATTATCTGCTCTCTTTGCTTTAAATTTTATTTCTCGTTTCATTTCTTATTGTTTAAAAAGGTTTCTATTTCTTTGGCTAATTCGTACAAGTCAAAATTATCATAATCAGATAAATCCATTGATTTTGATTTAACGGTAATATTGAATTTTGCGCCACTTTTATGTGACCAACTTTGAAGGCTATTAATCTCTGAGTTATCGTGACCTGCTTTTACTTTAAATTTAGGCTCTGTGATAATTTTAGCCCAGCCATCTTTGGAATTCCAAACTGTAGTAGATCCTAAAGCAATGTAGTAATGATCATATATAAAATTTTCATCAAAATCTACAACACCTTCCAACTCCCTGTCTACATCTCTATAAAGAGATTTAACCTTTACACCTTTTTTATATCCCTCTTTATTTACGAAATCAGTTAAGCGTTGTTTAACTTCTTCGGGAGTGGCTAGGCGGTCGTATGATGGTTCATAATCTCCTAGAAAATTATTAGTCCAAATGCCGTTACTGTTAATACCAAAAGTATACTTTCCGTCTTTTAAATAAGCCATCCAAAATCCATTCTCATCTTTATACCACCCATCCATAGGCTTCTGATCCTTAATCTGTTTTTCAACTGCTTCTAATTCCGCACGTAACTCGTCACGCTTTTGTTCTAGTGTTTTCATAATTTATTTTTTAATCGTTTCTAAAGATGCGTTTTTGTACCAATTTTTTACAGCCACTTCAAGTCTCCATTTGTCCATATATGTAATAGGCATAGGCTTTAAATTTATATAAAGCCATATTACGGATAAAAGTCTAGTGTTTCCATAATTATCAATAATAATATTATCATTTTTAACTCCACAACCTTTATAATCTAAATATGACTTTGGATTGGCTTTCAAGTCTTTAATAATTTCATCTACGTATTTGCTCATAATCTTTAATTTTCGACTAAGTTAGTGATATTATTTAATTAAACAATGTTTTAACATTATTTATAATCATTCTAAATAGTGTGATTAGCTTGTTTATTGGTTATTTATTGCTATATTCGTTAAAATTTGACTTTAAACCTTTACAAGTCGACCTACGCAAAGCTCTAATATTGCGTAGGTTTTTTTGTTGCATAAAAAAGCCCACTCGTTAAAGTAGGCTATAATTCAATCTAATAACACCCAAGCTACGAACATCCAAAATGCAGTGCGTAGGCGGTGGAAGCGTTTAGTTTTCATCTTCTAGTAATTTAATTGATAATTCTAATTGTACCGCTCTTTTTGTATGAAATTCAGAAGTAGTTATTAAAACTTCAATACCTTGTTTATCGTCTTTATGCCTATCCTGTGGGTACTTTGAAAAATGAATAGATGTTTTCCATTCAATGGTTAAAATTTCAATTGCTTCTTTATGTTTCATATTTTAATTATTAAATCCTTACAAACCCCTAATTTAGGGTTATTATTCCTAGCGTCAAACAAGAAGTCTAACGAATTGTTGTACCGTTTATTCATGCAATCCCGAACCAACCAAAACCCGTTAATCTGAGGGCTTGAAAATGATCCTACTTGTATAGTATCTCCGTAATCAAATCGACCGCCCCAACGTGCTAAAAAGTCACGAGACAAAGCTACCCATCTTAAAGACTGATCTTTTAATTTAGATAGGTTAATTAGTGAACCGTCAGCAGTTGTTAACGGGTTGTTATCGCATTGACTAGCTACGGGGTTGTAAGTAGTAGCACGATCCAATTGGATAAACTCGCTTTTAATAGGTCTGTTTAACCTTACTTTATTCGGCCGTTTAAGTTGCTTTTTAGGGTTATAGTTGTAGCAAAAAATACACATTGATAAACCGATTCCGATTACTATTAGTTTTGCTTTCATTCGTTTATTTTAAGTTCTTCACCCGTTAAAGCGTGGTACAGGTTTTGCCACTCGTTAACATACATATCTCTTTTAGTTAGGTCTCTGTTCCAAATTGATACAATATCAATTTCTTTAATATTATCACCTTGCTTGAGAAACACATAGTCGCCTTGAAAAACAACTGTCATATCTATATTGTTTTTTCTTGGTAACTTATATTCAAATGATCTAAATCCATTTAATTCAACTCCAAATTTGTTGTGCCACTCTTCTGTGAGGGGGATTGGTTTTGGACTTGGAAATTCACTACCTGATCCGCCAACGGATAACATTCTTAATGTCTCATGGTTTACTTGGAACTCTTGACCTAGAAAGTTAATAGCCCAATTCCCAATCCTTAATTCTGTTGCTTTCATCTCTTAATTTTTTTTATCTCGTTAATATTAAAATGATACCAAACACCGTTAATATCTACCGTGCATCTAGTGCACTCGGTATTATCATAATGGATAAAATAACCTATCCCTTTGGGGGTCTCTACTTCTTGAAATGCTTTCATCACTTTACTTTTTTATTGTTTCTATAATTAGCCGACTTTCTGTAATGCTCTAAACGGTCAAACGTCACTATCTTAAAATCAAGGTAGTTCATTACATCCATGCCCGACTGAATAGAAGCGAATGTATATAAATCTAAATTTTCACGATTAAGCCTATTATAAGCCCGTCTGACGTGTTCTAATTCGATTAATACAATTTCCCTTGCTGAATGTATAGAACGTCCTTTGTACCCTCTAGTAAGTCTTATTGCTAATTGTTCAAATTGAGATAACGGTCTTAGCTTATTAGTAGCTTCTGCCATTTGTTCGATTTTACCGTGCATTACTTTGAATAGATCGTCAAAACCTTTGTCTTTTAAGTTGCTTACTTTAGTCATTTCCTAATGCTTTTTTAATTGATTGCTCGATTTTATACGCTGCTGAATTACCTATAAATTTAGTAATACCATCATAAACTAAACCCGTTAATGGATCAATACATTCCATACACGCTTCTAATAATTCAGGCGATGCGCTTATTAGTTGGGCATTAGCTTCTCCCTGTGTGTCTTTAACTATTTGACCTCTTCTGTCGTGTAAAAATGTCATCAGGCAGCAATTGCATATTGTTTTGTTTTCATCAGTTAATACGATTAGTCCTTTTGCTTTCCAATCTCCTTTTGTTCCTTTAAATTCTTTCATAATTATTGTTTTTGTTTAGGCAAATATAAATATAATTATTAAATAAACAATAAAAAGTTTGTTTTTTATGTTTTTTTGCTATCTTTGTAGGAGTAATAAACTAAAATATAAAATATGACACCAAAAGAAAAAGCTAAACAGCTATATGAAAAAGCAGAGGATTTTATTTATACATCAAATGCACATTTTGCAGAAGATGATTGCGAAAAGAACTGCGCTAATATAGCTGTGGATGAAATACTAGAAATTATAAGGTATCACGGAACTGATATAGGTAAACACTCATTAAAATATTGGCTTGATGTAAAGCATGAACTTAGCTTGTTGTAGCTAACGTTGTGGATATGGCTAGTTGCGAACAAATAAAAACAAAATTATGATGAATGTTTCAAAATATACCATAACTAAAAACCTTGTGATATTAGATAGACTATTTCTAAAAGGTGATGAGATTTATATACAAAGTTACGACCCTATGAATGGCAGACTGCAAAAGGTTTTCTTGACAGATAGAACTTTAATTGGATCAATTAGTAGCGACTTTTATTGGAAGTTAGAAAAGAATTTAACACACTAAAATAAAATGATTATGTATAGATTAAAACACAAACCGACAGGACTTTATTACAAGCCTTTTATTGGACTTACTAATAAAGGTAAGGTATATCAGACTAAAGGTAATTTATTGACTTATTCTAGGGGTGAGAACGTTTCGATTAGTTTAGACCTTACTAGAAAAATACTAAAACCTCACTTTGATTATTTTAAATTAAAAAGAAATAACGCCTATTATTCGACTTACACTTTGCCTAAGTCTGATTTTGAAATTGAATTTATAAATACATTAAATAAATAAATATGAGAGAACCACGAGCAAAAGTCTTGCAACAAGCAAAGGCAAGACACAAAAAAGCAATTGAAAATTATCGACTTGCTAAAAAGAACAAAAAAGGAGTGGCAAAGGCACGAACCGAAGCCAGACTATCAAAGATTAATGAATTGAAAGCTACTAAGGGTGATCTATGTAAATTTAACCGCCTTTATTACTTAATGACGTTATCAGATGCAAGTAAATTGCTCCATAAAAAGACGGGTAAACAGATACACAGTCAGTTAATTTGCAGAATGGAGGACGGTGAGAAAGTACCTAACCATGTAAGCTATGCCGAATTACTTTCTATTTATGATGAAGTAGTAGAGATAACTACTGAACGTTTAAAATTTGTGATTGATGTTTACAAAGACATCATTGACTTCCCTGAATTATACACTAAAGGTCGTGTAGGTGGATTCGTTCACAAGGCTAAAAGAGATTTGGAGTACTTAATGGAATTGTGGAGTGAATTATAACGGTAAATGTAAGCACAGTAATTTTAACGATTTAAAAACGAAAACAATGGAAGCAAAAGATTATTTGAAAAGTAAAAATATATGGTTAGGAACTACGGTTGCAGACATGAAAGCGCCTGAGAACCATTATAGTTTAGAGAAAATGCTTGAACAGTACCACCAAGCCAAGTTAAAATTATTGGGTTTACATAATGTTAGCAAAACGAAGTGAACGTTTTAATGTTTGATAATGGATAGGTATATGGTTTGTGCCTTTTAAAAAACGAACCTTTGAATTATTAACAGCCCCTTTTTCTTCTTTTTGAGCGAGGGGGGAAAACCAAATTTATGAAAACAATACAAGAAATTGACGAAGAAAGAAACGAGAACCAACAAAATGATGCATATGAATTAATGCAAAGAATGTTCTCCTTTATACCCTTAGACGGTAAACACCCAACAAGTGCTATTATATCTGCTAAATTTTGTGCTAAAGTTGCTTGTGATTACTTATACGAGAATTTACCAAACATAAACGAAACACCACCTAATAGCCGAAAAGATGAAAGAACTTACAGACAATATTGGAATGGTGTTAAACTTAAATTAGAAGCATTTAAAGCGGTGGCAGAAAAAGAAGAAAAAGCTTAGAAGTACAAAACTTTGATACAGCACGGAGTTAGGCATAAACTATATACCGTGTTGTAAAATCGTTTTAATGTTTTACAACGCCAAGATAAAAAGCGTTTCAATGCTATTTTAGTAATCCTTATTTAGAATGAGTATAAATAACCAAAATATTTGTTTAATCTATATTTTATGCGTATATTTGGTGAAACAAAATTAAGAATTATGATAGTAGAAAGAATAAAAGATGAATTAACAAAAGAGATTTGGTATTTTACATTAATACGTGAAACTCTTTTTTTAGATGGTTATCAACTTCTTAAAAAGGATAGCACTAGAATGCGAAAATACTCTACTGTTAAAGTCTACAATAGACTTATGAAAAGAGAATCAACAATGGAAGAGTCAGAAGTACCTTTTACTGATGAAATTAAAAAAGAGGCTTTGCAAAAGTACTTTGAAACGATAGATGTCTGTAGATGGTCTGAAAGACTTGATTAGTGGCAAAATAAAAACAAAATTAAAGAATTATGAAAATAACAATTAAAGGCAAAAAAAGTAACGGAGTTTCATTTACTGACACACATATATTAACAGATGATGAGTATAGTATTATTGACTACTTACTTTCGTGGGATCGTGAGACATTGAAAGATGTTACTGAATTAGTTAATAAAAAATGGGATAAAAATAAAGAATTATGATAACAACAGATAACAACGAGCCTAAAGTAGGTGACAAGTTTAGAGTAATCGGTAATTATGAGGGTAAGCATTACTTTAGTATAGGTGAAGAAGTCACTTTAATAAATAATGAAAGATATTCATGGGATTGTATGTATTACAGGTCTAAAGATATTGGACAATGGCTTAATGATAGTGATGTAGAGCCAATCAAAGAAATCAAGTCAACAGACCGTGAAATATGGGAGAAGACTTACGAATCATTCTATCGAAACCAATTTGAGCAGAAGTGCAAAGAATGTAATTCGGAAAGGTCAAAGCGAATTAAGAAGCAAGCTGAGATAATTAACCTACGTGATAGGCTAACCGAAAACCTGAACCAAATGTATTCAAAAGAGCAGGAGATTCAAGAATTAAAACAACAAATTGAACAACTAAAAAAACAAATAAGATGAAAGTAGAAACTTTAGAACGTGAATTAAATGTATTGATTTCAGCTATGGTTATGTATGGAGATTTGAATAATGATCAAATTGAATTATTGAAATCTCGAGTTGAAGTAGTTAAATTAGTAGTAGCATCAACAAAATAATATAATGGAAGAACTAACAGAACAAGACTTTATTAACCATTGCAAAAAACAAAATTATGAGTAAGACACATTATAGACGAGTATTTAAAAGTGACCATTTAGGAGTTGCTGATTTAGAGGATTATATCGAGCAAGGCAGACCACTAATTTTTACAATTAAAGAAGTTAAGCAATATTTGATTGATCCAAAAGATAAAAATTCAGGTATTGTAGTAGCTGGAAAAAGGACAAGCTGTAATATAGCTTATTTTAATGAAAGTGATGTTAAACCAATGGTTATTAACTCTATAAATTCAAAAAGAATATCTTCATTTAATGATAACAGTTCTTTTGTTGATGATTGGGCTAATACTGTTATTGAATTATACATTGATGAAAATGTTAAACTTGGCAAAGATACGGTCGGAGGTTTCCGAGTAAAAACTCAGCAACCAAAAATAGAAGCCAAAAAGAAGCCGATAAATGATGAACGTTTTTCAACCGCATTTGAACAAATTAAATCAGGCAACTTTGCAGTTGAAACGTTAAGAGACAAATTCGACTTAACAGAGGATCAAGAATTAAAATTAAAAGAAATTGGATAATATAAGGATACGGTGCAGTTCATTAGGGAAGATAATGGGCGAACCAAAAAAGAAAGGTGAATCATTAACGCAAACGGCAAAATCTTACATTGAGAGCTTAGTTAAGCAAATAGTGTTCAATTATAAAACCGAGATAAATAGTAAGTATTTAGACAAGGGAATAATGGTTGAGGACGATAGTATTGAATTATATAACGAGGTAAGATTTACCAACTACCAAAAAAATGAAGTCAGACTTTTTAACGAATGGATTGAAGGTGAATGTGATATTAATGCGCCTGATAAAATAATTGATATTAAGTCTAGTTGGTCAAAAGATACTTTTATAGCCACCCCCGACGAGATAAATGATAAAGATTATGAATGGCAGTTAAGGGGGTATATGTGGCTTTATAACAAAGATAATTCTGAATTAGCTTATTGTCTTGTCGATACACCTGACACGCTTTTAGAATGGGAAAATAACCTATCTATACATCATTGTTCTGACATTGCGCCTGAACTTAGACTAACAACAAAAACATTTAAACGAGATACGGCACTAGAAGAAAAAATAAAAGAGAAGGTTAAAGCGTGTCGTCTGTATGCTTCTGAATATGAATCTAAAATACTAAATAAATGAGAAATAAAGTAGAGTTATTAGGTAATGTTGGGAATGATCCCGAGATTAAAACATTTGACAACGGAAATAAGATTGCTAATTTTAGTTTAGCAACCACCGAGAAATGGAAGGATAAACAAACTGGGGAGAAAAAGGAACATACCGAATGGCATAAAGTAGTTGTTAATGGAAAACTAGTTGACGTGGTTGAGAAGTACGTTAAAAAAGGTGATAGACTTATGATTGACGGCAAAATAAAGACACGAAGCTATGAGGACAAAAACAAAGAAAATCGATACATTACAGAAGTTATTTGTTCAGATTTATTAATGCTATCGAATAAAAGCGATAATACAAACAGTCAGCCAGCAGCAGAAACATTTGTAGCGGAAGGTGATGATGATTTGCCCTTCTAACTATCTGATTATCAATGGTTTGCAAATAATAAGAGGATGGTATGAGAAACCATTAGCAGGAGCGACCCAACTAGAGAGAACCGCTAAAGTCTGTTCGAATCAGAAACGCCTCTATTATTTAAAATAAGTTGATTAATCAATAAAAATACTTATATTTGCTTTATCGAGTACCTCGATTTCATAATTTTAAGTTTTGTTTTTAGCCGTGGGAGTCATAATCCACGGCTTTTTTATTTAGAATGATTATAAATAGTAAAATAATTACATTAAAGTTTGTTTAATTAGAATATTGTATTTATATTTGTCTAAACAAAAACGAAATAATTATGACAACTTTAATCACAACAGAAAATTTTAGAATCGAATTTAACGGATCATTTACATATTTATTAATTGATTCAGCTGAACAATGTGTTTTTACTACTGACACGTTAAGAAAAGCTAAAAACTACTTATCTAAGTGTTTAAAACATACAAATTCAAACGAAATAATTTAACCAATGAACCACATAAACAACCTACAAAGCAAAAGTTGGCATCTAAGCATTGACGACTTCGAATTTGGATATAACGAAATAGACGAAGTATTCAGTCATTATGGACAGGCTTATTTGCTTACAGGGGCAGTTAATAGATCGGAGTATATGCAAGGCGAGTCAGACGGTGAACAGTGCTTTGATGATAGAGATAGATTCAATAATTTACAATTATTTTATATGGATGAAAACGAAGACTTACACGAAATTGAGTTGAGCGAGCAAGAGATAATTGAATTAGTATTTTAACGGAAATAATATGGGCTGATTGCCCTTGAATAAACAACTAAAGATTAATAAAATGACACAGCTAAATACACGAGCCGAATTTAAAGCAAAGAACGGCAATTTGCCTATATTTAGTGTTACAGGTAGTTTGTTGGTTATTGGCTGCAACTACCACACCACTTGGCAAAAGCACCAAAATATGAGATTTGTACTGACTGAACTAAAAGGAGATAAAGCTCGATTGCAGACAAGAAACACAGGACGTGATTTCTGGACTGATACAAAAGATTTGATATGGATAGACACCAACCATAATAACAACAAGTCCAAAGAGTATATGAGTGATGAGTAATTACCTGTAAAATCCGAATAAACACCATAGCGTAATAACAAAAAAACAAATATTATGAAAAACTTTTTTTATGATGATAGATTTTGCACGGATATTGAGGATTTAATGTGCGAACTTGATATTGACGAGGAAACACTTTCAGACATGGAAGATGATTGGGAAATAGAGTGCGAAGAGACTACGCTTGAAAAAATATTTGTGATGAAAAAGGAATTTATCACAAATACGATACTGAACCGAACAGATATATGGGAAGATCGATTTCCGGAAGATTCAGACGACATTTTTAAACAAATAGAAATAGCCATTGATAATTCTATTGATGTGGACAAGTTAAATAAAGGGCTTCCATCATTATATTACCCAAATGGTAAAAGGTTTAAAATTAAAAAATCAGATTTGATTGAGTACACCTCATAATATTAACAACTAAACAAGATCATGACAGAAAGAACACTAATAAAGCACTTAAGGCGGATAGTTTATGAAGACTTAGCGCATCCCGACATGATAAATGAAGTTGTTAATAAATTTCGTTGTTCAAAAAAAAACATTAATACAACAAAAGTTGAGGATATTATTAATTGTTCAGCATTGGTTAATAGCGTAACCTCGGAATCAACGTTATCAAGAAATCAATCAAGGAACAATTCGGATTCACGAAGATTTGTATGGAAGTACCTGAAAGATAATAGACCGTTAATGACTTGGGGAAATATTGCAAAATTAACAAACCGAAAAAATCATTCAACAATTATGGCAGGGGTAAAAGCAATTAATAATTTACTTTGTAACGATAAAGGCGTTCAAAGAAAATACGCTAAATTTGAAGAATTAATAAACGAAAGATTATGAAAACACTAACAACAATTTTATTACTCCTATCGCTAAGCGTATACGGACAAACACAGCGTAAAATTACCTACGCAGAAACACACCAATTTAAAATAAATGTAAGCGGCAAATATGACGTTTATCAGGACAGGGATAGTGTTAATTATTCAATTGGAGACACTTTGAAATTCTCTACAGAACGTAATATTTTTAGGTACGAAAGAGTTGATCGAATTGATACTATTAAAGTTTTTAGGAACAACGTTACAGAAGCTTATTGTACGATAAAATCAATTAAAGTTGTCGGCAACAATAAACGGGGCTACGTTACTAAGATAACCGTTGAAGCTTATGACATGATGTATTTATTTATGGATTCAAACCGTGAATGTATGTATGAAGGTCGGGTTATGTTTGTTGTTAGATTTAAGGTTTAACGTGTTGTGTATGGGTAGTTTGCCCTTTGATTAAGAAATGAATTTAATAAATTAGCATTATGAGCGATAAAAAATGGAGTTTAAGTAGAGAGGAATTTGAAAATGAATACTTATGCAAGCCAAGTGCCGAAGATTTAGATAAGCACAAGAGAGCATTTGACGCTTTACTTGCTTATGAAAAAAATTGCATACTTAAATACGATTACCCTGATAATAGACCAAGTAGACAACCAAAAAAAGGCGAACGAATGGAAGATTATGCGCGAACCTTTGGTGTAGAAATTAAAGATATGAAGGCTTGTTGGCGAGAAGTTGAAAGAGCGTTTGAAAATGGCTTATAACAATCGAATAAAAAATTTAAAATATAATGTTATGACTTTATCAGAATATTACCAATTAGAAGAAGTTGAATTATTTCTTGAGACTGGAATAAATCCACAGTTAAAAGTTGAAAACAATTTTATCAACTTCAATCGATATACAGATTTAGAAGGATTGCAGAATTATAAGTCAAAGTATATTATTGACCATTTGCACAGCGTTGGTTATGACTATTCTAAAGTAGAGTGGCTATTTAACCAACAAAACACCAAGCCCAACACTAACTAAACTAAGCGCAATATTACGCCTACGTGCTTTTTTCAATTTATAATCCTTCTCGGTAATTATAACGTCTTTAAGCTCGATAATGTCTGACTGGTCAGAATTAATACTATCTTTTAGGCTTATGATTGATTTTAAGGTGTCGTTAGACTGAATTAAGACGTAGATGGTAGTATCTTGTATTTGAATTATTTCGATCGTGTCACGGGCTTGTTTTGCTGTTTCTAGTTCTAAGGTCAAATTATTGATCTTGGTTTCAAGTTTTGAGTTGTTAATCCATTTGTATTCGATTTGAGTTTCAACCTCTTTAATCTTGATTACCTTTTCTTTGATGAATTTTTCAGCTTTACGCTCGCTTATATCTGTGGTTATTTTAATCGGCTTTATAAATAGCCAAAAACAAAGTCCAGCTAGCAGGATTAAAATTATGTCTTTTATGTTTTTCATGTAATTATTACTATATTTGTATTATAGATTGCTGTTACAATCTGCTTTCGAATTAGCTGGTTTAGTTTTTAGTTGCCAGCAGGAAGAATTTTCTTCCTCTCTTTATTTTTAGTATAAACCCCCTAATTATGAATTTAGTTAGGGGGTTTTCATGTAATAAAGATAGTTATTTTATTTAGAATGATTATAAATAGCATTAAAAACAAATTAATATTTGTTTAATTAACATAAGTTATGTAGATTTGACCAAGAAACAAAATAAAAATAAACATTATGAAAAAGTTAACAGGTGATTTCGAAGATTTTAACGGTAATATTTATGACGTTTATGAGATTTCAATAGATTTACTTTTTGCTGGAGAAGATATGAGTAAAAAAGAAACTCCTAAATCTATTGATGATTACCCTATAACTATTTACGCAGACGGTGAAATTCAAGACGGTCACCATAGATTTAAGTATATGTTAGAAAATGGATATAAAACTGTTAGAGTTATACTGGCGCAAGATATTGATGAGGATTATGATATTGATGAATCCGAGTACTTAGATGGTCTTTTTGACACTATATGGATGTCCTAATAATAAACTAAGCCTCGCTACTAACTTAGTCGGTGTTTTTATGTTAAAAAAATCGGATTATCCGTACACGTTTTATCTATATGTATAGATTTTCGCATTTTGTGTACACTTTATTTCACTTCTTTCTTTTTATCCCAAACAGTTAAGCCTAGAACAGTTGCAGTAAGTAGCAATAAGCCGTTAAATACATATTCTTTTGTTTCTATTTCAAAGAACGGTAAAACTCCCTCATAGGCTAGCGCAAATCCAAACCCAACAAATGAGGTTAAAGATTTTCTACTCCATTTGCCTCTATATTTTAAAGTGTCGTTTATTAGTTTCATAATTATAAAATTGGGTAATAAATTCCTGTCAACTCATCCTTAAATTTCGGTAATTTTTGCAACTCTTCCCATGTGTAATTCTTTTGGAAATGAGGTTTATCGATAAACCTTGACCAGTCACCGCCCCATGTATAGCCTTTAGATTTGAAAAAATCAACAACGATCTTGAAGTATTTATCCTGTTTCCACGAAGCCGTTTCGAAAGTGCCGTTACCGTCTAAATCAAATAGTATAACAATATCAAAAGCTAGTCCGTAGTTGTGATCTGACTGACCAGCTTTTGCATTAGTTACTTTATAACCCATTGGACGCTTTGCACTTCTTCCTTTCGGATTTACAACTGTTCGGCCTAAAGCGTATAGCTCGTCTTGCTCTTCATCCGTTCGGTAAACATAGCTAAATCGAAGCCGTACGCCTTTAGGTAGCTTATTGTTACATTCTAAATAGTCAGCCCTTAATTCATCTCTGTAATCAGGGTGGAATGTTATGATTCGTTCAATGGTTATTTCGTCGTGCATAATTAATATCTTTTTCTATTTGCTTTTTTATAATCTTGTAATTTAACTGTAATTCGTTCCTGCTTTGTTTTTGGGTCTTTAGGCTCTTTTGTTACTTCTAAGTAAGTGCATTTAAGCGATTCAATAGGTGACGAATCAAACGCATTGTACGAATTTATAGTTAAAAGTCCTTCTAGCAATATACCCTTTACTAAATTGTCATAAGTTGACCCACTTATCATGTGTAAATTCATATCGTATTCGTGATAAATTCCAGTCTGTACGTGCGAATCTTCACTACTTGCGTTAGCTATATAGTCCGTTACTGTTATAGGTCTTTTATCAATTGATCCGTAAACTCTTAATTGCTGCGGTTTAAGTAGGTTATAAAGCCCTGTGAGTGATCTATAATCAAACCCGTCTTGTACATATCCGTCTTGTACTGTATCTATTCTTATTGTGCCTTGTGCGTTTTCGCATGAATAAGGTTGTAAATAAAAGCAAGGCGTGTCTTTATTGAAAGTTTCCGCACTTGTTCCGTCATAAATCGTTATATTAAATTTGAAATCACCAAAAGAAATAAGATCAGCAACTTTAAACCAATTAACAATAAAGCACCAAACTAAAGGTCTTGCGGCAATATCACCCACATCAACAAATAAGCCGTAAGTAGTGTCTGAAATGACATAATCTACATCAGTATTTAGATCGGTCAAAGTACAAACAACTGTTGAGCCTGTTGGAACTTCTAAAATAAACTTTGTAAAGTCATTTACTCTTGAATCCGTTTCATTATTCAAATCAGCAAATACAGGTAATGGAACTTCACAATATCCGAAACAACAAGCGTCTGCGTTTAGTGTGAAAGTTCTATCAATATTAAATTGTTTCGTCGTGTGTAAATATTCGGCTGTTGCTAAATTACTTACCATTGGTGTTAATGTTATCATGCTTTATTCCAAAGTTTACCATAAATATTAGCCGTTCCACCTGCTAAAATATTAGCACTATTTGTTTTACAAATCAATGTTACTAAATTTGATGCGCTTATAACCTCTACATAGGATATATTACCAACTCCTAACGTATCGGATGGTTGTAACATATTATCGTCACTAGTCCAATCTCTATATGTGCCTAAATAACATGGTTTACTAGTAGATTGGTCGTGCTCAATCCATATCTCACCTGCTAAATTAGCTAAAGATAAAATGCCTAAAGAATGAGTAAAAAATACCTTTACAATTCGATCAACACCGTCTTGAACTCCCCCAACTTCAACACCGTCTAAATTATAAACTTTTGTGTCTCCCGTAAATCCAGTCCATCCAGCCACGTCAAAATCTAAAATATTTGATTCATCCGATATGATTCTATAAAGTGTAATATCGTCGTTCACATCACTTGCTATTCTAACTTCGAATGCTCCATAAATTTCATATCCGATTAGTCCTGAATAGTTAGACGTTTTATTGTTTCTGTTATTATTAGGCTTAGATGGATCATAAAAAGTCAAAGGTACTGTTAAATTTTCAATCCAATCACGCCATAAAGTTTGGAATCCACATCTTAAAACTACGTCCTGCGTGGTTGATGGAAGCGAAACAGGTAGTTCAATAGTTCCAACCATTCGATTAATCTGTTCACCACTAGGTAAATTTAGATCGCTTTCATAATCTAAATCTAATAATTGATAAGTATAAGTTCCGTCCGAGGTTTCAAGCGGTAAACCAATGGAAAAAGGCTTATTTATTAGTTTTATTTCCGTAACTCCATCCGTTGCATAAACCTTAAAAGTTGCAGTTCTTAATTTTGCATTTCTAACAGTGTCAAGTTTAAAAGTGCAGCGTGCCCCCCATAAGTCACCATCTCCGCCCGTAAAATTAGTGTATGCGCTTTGACCGTCAAAAGCATCCCAAGATGGAAAAAAATCTATTTGATGTACTGTTATTAATCCTGTTATATCTGTATTTTTCGAATATTGGTTGACATCAACAATCTTATTTACCTTGTCTATTAATGTTGGATTTGTCAGGTTGGTATTTGCAACAGTAAACCAAAGTAAGTAGTTAGACGAATCGATTAAAGCTTGTTGATCTGTTGAAAGTATAATCGTATAAGTAACGTCTAATTGCTTGGCGTTACTTCCGTTTATGCTAAATTCAAAATCTTCAATTATAGTTCCGCTTGTTGCCGCTGCTCCTTCTGTATTTCGTATATTTTCCCAAATCCAAATTGTATTAAATGCGGTCGTTTTATTTTGATATTCTAAAGGATTGGGTAGTTTTGAATGCCCAGCCATGCAAGCTATTCCACTTTGAAAATCATCTGTTAGGCTTGTTACTGTAAAAGTAACTGTATTAACTTCTGTCGCTTCTAAAACGCCAGTACCACTAGCGTTAGAAATCACAACACTTCCTATTACGTAATTATCAGCCTTACCGTTAAAATTCTCATCAAAATACCCAACATCACCAGTAAAACCAGAATTCGCAAATATAGAGTTATGATAGGTAGGCGTGCCAAATTCAAACCTGTTATCATACCTGTAAGTATTTGTACCTAATAAATCAGGTGTAGGCGTTCCTAACGTCAAATTTGTATACTCCCCGCCTTTATAAAATGGTATCTTAAAAGTATGCTGAATTTCATATAAAAATCTAAAACTTTCAGCTGTAGAAACCCATGCGGCCGTAACACTTCCTAAACTAGCCCCGATTTGACCGCCTAAAAATATCATTGTTGACGTAGACGGGTAAGTGGCTATTAATGGTGAGTAGTAAGTTAGCGAGTTAGAGTCAATATATGAGTTGTAAGATGGGAATAAATCCGTCGTCTTATTTAATCCATATTTGTAATTTATATAAGTAGGCTTGCTTAAAAGTCTAAATTCCAAATCAGTATAAAGAGCGTCATAAGCTAACCACGTGTTTATTGTAGCACCATCAGCCCCCGAAAAAATTATATCCCTATTGTCATATCCCGAAATCCCAGTAATAGTAAAGGTATGACTATTAACTCCTTGAGTAACTTTAATGCTTGCGCCAATATAAAAGCCCTCCGTATAGGCATTATTAACCCAAGTAAAAGAGCATATCGAAGCATCCCAAGCTAGTTCATTAAATGAAACAGACCTAGTAGGTGAAACCCCATAAGTTACATTTACCTCAATTCTTTGTATAAGCTTAACTATGTCGCCCTCATTGCCAGTTATAATAGTGTTAAAACTAGTCGGGTTCAAATTTAAACCAGTGCCGTTTATTAATTGATCGTAAAACTTTGTACTTATTACTGTAAAATTACTTGCCATTATCTAATTGCTTTAATATTACGTCAGCCTCCGAATGTTTACCGTTAATTATCAAACTTATATATTCTTTAACTTTTGATTCATTGCCGTACTTTTTAACGTATTCGCTAATCAAATTATCAATAATAGGATTAACGCCTTTAATTAACTCGGTCGCTTTTCTATTCAATTCTTTTATTTCTTCCATTAACTTATTGTTTGTTGAATGTTTTTTATCCAATTATTTTGAGTCCAATAATCACAAATGCAATAGTCACCGTCTACATTCCAATCTATGCGTGTAAATTGTCCTTTTTTACCGTCTTGAGTACTAAAATACGAATTATTAAGCAATAATATCAACTGTGAAATGTTGAACTTAATTTTAACGTTTTCGAACACTTCTTTTCCGCCCGTATCTTCTCCATCTAAAGGGTTTCTAACGAATGGAACTAATGAATCATAATTAAAGTACTTTCTATACAACGCCTTCATACCTATAAGCTCGTTAAAATTTTCAGGTATTCTACTTTGCCCTTGCGTATTTGTTTCTAAAATTGATAATTTAGGCGTACTAAAAAAGCTATTCTCACACTTTAAAGCACCATCACGGGTCAATAAGTAAGCGCTCAAAGAACTCAACTCAGGTATTGAATCAACGACATCTTCAACTGATCCAAAAGCGTTTTCAATGGCTTCAATAAATATAGCTACACCTTCACTAAGTTCACTTAATGAATCTACTAGATCACTTATGGAGCTCTTTCTAACAACTAAAGCGTATGGCGTTGGGATTATGTCTATCCCGTTTATATTTACATTTCTTTCATTAACTACTGTTATAGGCGTGGTAATATCCGTTACCATCCTATCTCCGTTACTATCATTTGCGGCTTGCTGTATAGTCCAGTAATCCGAATCATCTGTTAAATATTCTTTAATTACACCAGCTTTTAAATCTTCCCTATTGTATCTTTTTCCGCCATTATCTACAAATACGGATGATTCAATTAACGTGCTAGGCATAACAAATGCGCTTGACGTATTCCAGAAAGGATCGCCAACTGGTCTGCAATGTATAACATCCCCAATAATAGCAAGTCGTGTATTCGCTAATAATTTTGTAAGTTGAAAAGCGTCCTTTAAATTATAGCCAAAATCAGAAGGCTTTAATATACCATCTTCAAAAAATACAACGGCAGGGGTTACGCTACCTTCTTCGTCATTTTTTGACGGGATTAAAACTACGTTCTCACTCCAAGTACCGTATTCAATTGAATAGCCTAAGTAAGCCGCTGCAACGTTTAGAAATGTTTTTAATTCTATTGCTGAATGGTAACGCATAGGAGGGAAAAAGCTCTCCCTTAATTGCTCTATTAAATTAATTAGCCTATTTGTTTGAATAACTAAAGCGGCTATTGTTTGCGCTAGATTTATAGCGGCTTGAATTGCTCCCAATGAGGTTAAATCTGCTGCAATATTTATTATCTTAAACACCTCGTCAGCTAATGTTTTAAACACAAAAGCTGTTTGTGCTGCAATTGCTAATTTTTCCAATAACGTTTTTCTGTTCTCAATTACATAAGGGTGAGCTACATATTGCGAAGAACCTATAAGCCCTTTAAATTGAAGCAATCTCATTGTTATGTCTTCACCTTGTAAATCTAAAAGCGAATCAATTGATTTGTCTAATTTTACACTACAATAAGTCTCATTGGGCGCTACCTCTCTATAAGTGTTATAGTCTAGTATAAAGCTAAATGGAAAAGTACTTGTACCGTCCGATACTTCAAAGCCTAGATTTGCGCCTTCTGTAGGAAATATGTTGTGTGCTTGACGTACCATGTCACTTGTTAGCGATTTATTAGTGTTCGTGAAAGACATATCAGCCAAGTTTATAGAGGGCTGTGAGTTTAGTCCGAATTGAGCATTTATAGTCCAATTTTTAACTTCTCTAACTGTGTCAAATGGTATTCCGTTAAGTGTAAAATTTCCTATTACAGCCATTATATTTTGTATTGGTTTTGTCCGTGGTCAACTCTTTTAATCATTGACCCCTTTTTTACTGTCTCAACAAATTGTTTAAAATCAAAATCATAAATAACAGGTTCAATAGCTTTAAGTGCTTTTTGTGTTTCTCGTAACTCTCTAACTATATTTTGATCGGTAAAACTATTATTAACCATTCCTTTCATTGCTCTTGATTCAAGCCCCATTGTTTGAAATCTCATTGCTGCTGACGTTATGTCGCTAGTGGTATTTAGACCAACGCTTCTTAATGCATTAACTTTTTTACCATTCAGAACCATCTCCCCATCATCAAATCTAGCCACACGACCATCTTTAGTGTTTGTGCGTCCGAAATGCTCACCTAGAGTGCCTTCAGTGCCCTCGTAGAATTTCGGCAAAGAGTCAAACATTGCTTTAAAGTCCCCACCTATACCGCCAATTGATAAACCTTGTTGTATTTTTGATGAAGCTAATTCAAGAGCGGCAACCTGCAATAGTAAATCCCTCTTACGTTTATTAAGTGCTTCAACTTCAACCTTATCCTTGTTTATAGCATCTTTCTCAGCCGCTATCGCTTCTGCTGCATTTGCTGTGCCTAAAACTTGAAGTCTTGAAATTTCCGTTTCGCTTGCTGCAATTTCGCTTTCACGGTTCTTTATTTCACTGTCTAAAGCTTGCTGTTTAGCTTCTGCTGCGCTTTTAAGGAATGATTCAATATCTTTTAATTGCTGATCTAATGCTTTCTTAGCTGCATCAACCGCTACCTTATTATCATCTAAATTCCAAATTCTCCACTTATCTAATAATGATAAGGCTTTTATAGATTCGTCTTGCAATTTTTCCAATGAATCAGTTGCGTCGTCTATATTTTCAACGTTAATTATTTCTTCCGTATAAAAGTCTCGCCAGTCCTCAGTCATGTAGTCAATATCTTCAACTACATTTTTAATGTCTTTAACGGTTTTTAAAATGCCGCCCTCAACTGTTTTATCCTTGTTTCTATCATTTAAACGATCATTCAATGCTTTTATCTGAACCCCATCTAAGCCGTTTATTTTATTAAATACTTCTGTTTTCTCAGCGTTTAGGCTGTTTAATGATTTTTTAAGATCATTTATAGATTTATCATAAGACGCTATTACTTTAAGTTCTTGCGCGTAATCACCTTGTATAGCCTTTCTAGTATCTCTCTTAACTATTAGATCATCTATTTGTTGCTCTATTTCTAATTCTTTCTTTATTAATTCCGTTAATGTTTCTTGGAAAACTTGCGCTCTAATTCGTTTTTCCATTTGCTTATTTAGCCTAGTGTAAGCCTCATCTAATTGGTTAGCCCAAGCCGTTTCATCTGACAAATTTTTTAACGTAGTCCCGTAAGTAGAATTAATTGTATCTATCAACTGCTTACGTCGTTCGCTTCCTGCATTAGTTCTTTTTAACTGTTCAAATAGCGAGGACATTTCAGCTTTTTCCTCCATTATTTGTTTGTTTGCTTTTTCAGTTGCTTTAGCTAATGCGCTTGTAGAGTCCGCAGACTCAAATAAACCTTTTGCAAAATCCCACAACATAGGTCCTACAGCTACAAGAAATGATAGGAAGCCAGCGAATGGTATAGCCCTTAATGCAGTTCCGAATCCACGAATAGATGCGGCTGATAAACTAAATCCACGAACAGAAGCCATCAAAGATTTTCCTAAAGTAAGTAAGGCAGGTATTAATCCACGTCTTATAGTTGTGTTATTAATTACATCAACCTCTGTCCTCCATAGCACCATAGCTATTTTATAGGCCGCCCATGCCTTAACACCTGTTAGAACCACTTTTATTATAGTGCCTAAATTATCGGCTAAGAATTTAATAGTGTCTTTTAGTTTTACACCTATTCCTTGACCCTGCGACCATTCTAAAATTAAGCCCTCCCAAGCTGATTTTAATAGGTCAACAGCCCCCGAAATAGTATCTAATTTCTTAGCACTCATTGCGTCTAATTCTCCTGTAACATCAGTTATTGAGTCTCTTAATTCAACTAATGAGTCCGAACCTTTTAAAAATGTTTCAAATGCGGCTACTGATCTTTTGTCAGTTAATTCTAAAGCCGTAGCCAAATCAACACCAATAGCTTGCAACTCCTGCAATCCAACAGCTAAATCATCTACATTTGTTATGGGTCTTCCTAATGATTTGGCTAAAGCCCCGTTACTATCCGCTAGATTTAATAATATATTTCTTGTAGCTGTTGCAGCACTTGAAGCGTCAAACCCGCTGTTTGCTAATTGACCTAATAAAGCTGTGGTATCTTCAATTGAGAAGTTAAAAGCATTTGCAACAGGTGCAACCGTACTCATTGCTGTATTTAAAAACTCAAAATCTAATCCTGTCTTAGTAGTTGCAACACCTAAAACCGAAACAACACGATCCATTTCAGTAGCTTCTAATCCAAAAGCACGTAAAGCTGATCCAGCCAATGCAGCAGCTTCGGGAATACCAGCCCCCGTTGCTGTGGCAAACTTACTAATCCCACCAGTTGATGCCATTATTTCATCAGTGGTAAAACCTAATTTTGCTAATTCAATTTGTAGATTTGTTATTTCAGAAGCGGTGTATTGAGTTGTAGCACCTAATTCTAAAGCTTGATCTTTTAACGGTTTTAGTTCACCCTCCGTTTTTCCGCTAATTGCACCCAACGAGCCTAAAGCTGTATCAAAATCAACTATAACGCTCATTGAAGAACGTAATAATTGAAACACACCAAACGAAAGACCTAATGCGCCCATCATTTGAGTTAATTTGCCTACTGCTTGAGAATATTGCCCAACTCTATTTTGATGCATTCCGAGGGCTTCATTTGCGTTATCTCTTACCCTGTTGAGCGCAAGTATTTCTAATCTTAACCTTCTAGATTCAGCGGTTTCCTGACCTTCTGCCGCTATCATGTCACGATACCTAGCGGTTAATTCTTTTATTTTAATAGTTAGTTTCTCAAACGCTCCAACCTGTCCAAGAGTCTCACGAGCACTTTGTCTTGCCTCCCTATTTCGTCTTTGTTCTTCTAATCTTAATAGTTCTATTTTCTTTCTTTGCTCATCCGTTACGGCTGCAAGTTTATTTTCTAATTCAATTATCTTTTTTTCTGTTTTGGTTTTTTGCTCATCAACAGTTAAAGCGTCCTTTTTTGCTTTTGTGAGTGCCGCTAATGCTTTATTTAATGCGGCTATGTCTTTGGCTGATCCCCCAACATTTAGTTTAGTTAATTTCTCTAAATTCTTAGCTATATCAATAATTTTTTTATCCATTTCATCTAACGAAACGATAAAGGCATTGGCGCTTTCAATTGCTTGCTTTGACCAATTTACTTCTATAAACTCACTCCCCTGTACTGTCTTTGCCATTTTTAGATATATTTTTTAGAGTGTAAAACCATTTAATAACGCTGTATTTTTTTGGATCAATGTCAAAGCTTTTGTGCGTGGTCATTATATCAAGAATCTCATACATTTTAAAATGACCTACTTCTAATTCTTTTAGTTTTATTTCTTCAATTTTAATGAAGTTCAATAACACCCTTTCACGTGTTTTTATGAATTTTATATTTAAATCAACAAGCCTTTTAACTATTCTATTTCGATTTGCTAACGTATCATCAATACCGAATTCGGTTAGATGCTGCTGTTGTAATTCTACCCACTTTTCGTAAGTATCTTCCGTTACACGGCCTTTACAGCTTTTGAAAATGTATTTTAAATCGCCTGTTTGAACGATTTTATCCCAATTCCAGTATGGCATTTCTTCAATCGAAGAATAAACCTCATGACGGGATGATATTTTTGCGAATCCAATTGACATATAATTCTTTTGCTAATTCCTTTAATCGTGTTAAACTATCATCCGTTAAACCTTCTAAATCCTCGGTGTACATTTCAAATAAACTGTCTTCTCCCTTTTTTGGGTTTGAGTTTATAATTATATAACCTTCACCAACCTCTATTTTAAACGTATCGAAATAATCACCAGTATTAAATACCTCGTAAGGCTTACCGTCTCTTCCTAATTCATCACCTTTACCGTAAAATGTCCTATTTGAATATTGATTAAATAAAGTGTTTCCTAAACTATCAACGTGTTTCTGTCTTAATTGTACATTAGTGTTTTGATTTATTATTAAATCTTTTACCTGCTTATTATTTAGAACTAATTTAAAGACCATTCCCTCATTAATTTGGGTAATGTTTTTACATAATTTATATGCTCTCGTATCTTTAAACATGGGTAAAAATACCGCCCACCCAGTTAAGAGTGAGCGGATTTATTTTAATCTTCTGACTTTGTTTTCCTAGGCTTTGGAGTTGGTTTTTTGCCCAACTCTTTACATAGTGCTACGTAGTCTAATTTGCCTTTAAAAACGCTTTCGATCTCCTCGTATGACCATTCCCTAACATGATCACCGATTTGAATTTTTCTATTGTTGCTTTTAAAAATCATTATGGTACTACAATACTTAAAACGTTTGTTGACTCAAATCCTGACTTACTAAATGTCAATGATAATACGTGTGCAGAAGTCTGTGTAGGGATCACGAATAAATAAGAGCCATCTGACGGGTCAACAGAAGTAATAGTTATAGACGCTTCACTTGTCTCGTTGTACAATGTGAAGTCAGCCAATAAAGCACCTTCAAAAGGAAGCTTAGTAAATGCGTCTCCGTAAATGTAAGTCATTGGCACGGTAAAGCCTGTTACAGATAGATCAGTAGCTGCGTCCATTGTTACATCAACAAGCCCTGCAAACTCTAAAGGATCAACCGTTAAAACACCTGCACCAGTGCCATCTGCTGAATACTCAATATAACCCATGTAAGCATCATCTTCTAAAGGTGAAAATGTCATTGTTACCATTACTTTAGCTGGTTCAGTGTATGTTCTAGGAATGAATTTCGCATAAAGCGTGTTTTTTTCAATTCTAAAACCTCTCAAAGCACCATCTAACTTTGTGTTACCTACAATTTGCGAATCTAGTGACAAGTTGTAAACTGTCATATCCTTACATCTAAATGAGTTGTAAGCTTTAGCTAGTAAAGGGTGCGCACCTTCGATAATCTCAAAAGTGAAAGTTCTGTTGCCTTCACTAACGAAGTAATCTATTCCGTCAGCCGTATACGTAACAGGGTCACCACGCTCATCTACTACGTTTTTAATAACGCCAGTAGGATAGTGCTTCTTTGTTTTATCCGTTTGATTGAATAGCGCAGTAAAGTAAGCTGCGTTTAACGTCTCAGACGCTAAAATCTTGTTTTCAGTTCCGTCCGAAGCAATTCTTTGGACGAAATCTAATTTTACGGGTCTTGCTGCACTGCCCGGGCAACTTGGTTGTCCTAAGTTTTGTGCGCCTTCCCCACATAAGCAATTTGCCATTGTAAAAAAATTTAATTTGTATAAATTTCGTCCGTCTTAACCTCCGAACATATAAGGTTTATCTTTAATTATTTTGCTTTTCTATTTTATAAATACGAACCGTATTGCTTTCAACTTTCTCTTTTACATGGCCTAATTCATCAATATGAACCATCATAATACTCATCAAATCTTCGTGCTGTTTTTGTCTTAGTTTACCATCAAATTTTATAACTTCAACGGTCTCCTTAACAACTCCCATTTGTTCATGGATCAATTCTTTAAAAGCTCTATTATCTTCACGTAACTCATTTACAACTTCACTCTTTACCTCTTTTCGTGTAACCTTCCAAAACCATTTTATAACAAGCATTAGAACAGGTGTACCAAAAGACAGGAGCATTACAAGTGCTGCTATGTTTTCAGGGTGATTAATTAATTCTTTCATTTATTTTGAGTGTAAAAATTATACTTAAAAATGATGCGTAAACAATCCCGTACGCCAAGCAATACCACCAATAGCCACTCGTAAGAGTCATGTCTATTTCAAAAAATAAAGCTGCCAAATTAACCACGTTAAGAGTTATTAACCCGTAAATAGATATTGTATTTATTTTATTCAGCTTAGGCCTGTCAAATAACGATAAGCATAAAAGGAGTGTGTAAATTTCGTTCAACACACTCCTAATGCTATAAAAATTAAGCGTCAACGCGAATAGTATTAACGTCAATAAAAATATGTGTATCGGCTTAATCATAATTAACCTTTACCCACTGCTTTAGGTGGTAATAAGATACCATCCGAATAATTTTCAGCGTTCAAACTTGACTTGTATAAATCAAATTGACTTTGATTCGTTACCTCGCAATAAACCCATGACATGCCACTCATTGAAATGGCTTCATGGCCATCCGTTACACCCGCCAAAAATGACTGGTGATTTGTGTACTCTTGTTCTAAAATTAATAGCATAATTTAAGGTAAAAAAGATGTGTCAGTAATTTCTTTCCAAGAACCTTCGGGAAGTGCATCAAGCTCTGCTTCATTAGATTCGTCAATAGTAATAACTACGATTTCGGTGTAGCTTTCCATTGCTATCTGAACCGTCGGTGTGTTCCAAAAATCACCCGCATTGATTGAAATTGTTTTTGTCATTTTATTTGTATTTGTTTGTTAAAAGTAATCGTTAATATTTAAATCCATTTTACAGAACACCGCACCGTTATTGTTTGCTTTTGGCGTTGGAGTTATCTGCGTAACTGTTGTTATCGCCCATGCGCTTGTTGGTAGTGCAACGTATGTATCGCTAGTTAATTTTGTTGTGGGGTTAAAATCAAGTGGCGGACTATCATATCTGAATCCTGCTATAACCCCATTGCTCGCTAGTTTATAAAATTCCTTTGTGCTTGGCAAGTACCACGTTGAAAATGTCCCAATTGTTAAACCTAAGCCAATACCTATTTGTGTAGCCCATTGATTCGTTGATACCGTTTCTTTGATTTGAAAAAGATAACTCATCAAGTGATTAACCCCAATATCGTTCGGAAATGCTGTCGCTCTATCCGTTTCAACATGAGCAACGGTGTAATAAAGTCCAGTGTCGGGGTTATAATAACCTCCACTTGTACCTGTGATTACGTAATTGTTTAGGAAACGATTTGGTGACTCCAATAAGTGAGCGGTGCCGAATGCTGTACGTGCTTGCCTTCCGATTGTTGGTTGCGTTATTTTACCGATTTCGTTTAATTTCCTGTAGAGTGAATCACCAACAACCCAAGGTGAACCCGAATTTCCAAGTTGACCTGTGTAATCAGGACGTTCATAAATTATCTTTTGGCTAAATGGAACAATGAAAAGTGATCCTACTTTTGAACCCGCATTAACACCATCTTCATCCACAACGTTAACATCAAAATCACCGCCACTAGTAACCGTTCCAAAATCTTCGCTGTTTACCGTCACATTAGCGTCTGCACAAACAGACGAGTATTCGTAATCGTCACCAGCCGAAACCCGCTCTATTAAAATACCATCCTTTATAATTCCAACAGGCAAGCAAACAGGTGTAACTTGCGCACTGCACCCCACACTATAAACAACGTTAAAAGTAAATTTTACAACGTATTTGTGTGATAAGTCGCTTGTTTTAATCTTTTCCTTAAATTCGTTTGAAAATGATAATTTGTTATAAACTAAATCAATACCTTCTTCAATGTCAATATCACCAATTTTATACTTCCAATCTCTTTTTAATACTTTTAATACGTCTATCTTAAATCGTTCATCTGCACGCTCATCCGATCCGTATAACTTAACCAAATCAGCCTGAAATATTATAGACAAATCATGGCTTACTTCATTGTTTTCATAGACCCATTCACTTGATGCGCTCGGTAAAAAGAAAGAATTAACGGACACTTTATCATTAAACAATGTGCTTTCATATTCTTTTTTGTCTAAACTTATTTCGGGGATAATATCGTCCTTTTTATAGTTGCGATTGGCTCTAGGATAACAAGTATAAACAGCGTTACTATCCCAATAAGCTAAAAGGTTGGGATATAGTTTGACTTGGAAGTAATCAATTACCGTGTCAATACCTGCTTTATATGTTTTACTAACTATCATATAGTTGTTTCGATTATCTCGAAGCCGTCATTATTATCAATTAATTGGGTATCAAAAGTCCTATTAATCAACTTTATCGCCTTGTCATATTCTCGTTCATAGGCGTTTAAAACTGATCCGTTATTTCGGTCTTTAGTTTCAAACTTTAATTCTGTTGGGTCTATTGCGTTTCGCTCGCTTGAGTTAGACCTATTATTTGCGTTCGCTAAAAATGTTTTTAAAATTTCTAACTCCCAAGCTTTTTGTATGTATGAGCCAAAATTGGCTAAATTATTGTCAATATAAATTTGCGGGTTCAAGTAAACGCTAATATTGAAGTTTAAGCCATTATTAGTACTTGAGTAATAATAATGTGCTGATTCAGGAGTGTCTCCTATGCCAGTAGCGGTGTAACACTCAAACCCATCATACTTTAACGAATCTACATAAGACCCATTTAATAGTACATTTTGAGAATCAATAATAAAGAAGAATTTACCCTTTCCATAAAAAGTGTAGTTTAATTCCTCAAACTCTAAACGCCCCTGTGCGTTCGGGTTCAATGTGAGTGTATCAATCAATACACCTTGATTTACTACATATAAGCTCTGCGGTGTTGCCGTAGTCGCTTGTAATGCGATTTGGTTAATAGTAAAACTAACGTAATCCGATCCTTTAGGTTCAAACACCCAAGCTGAATAATCGTTAGGTAATAATTGAGCTGTAACGTTTTCATTTTGCTCGACTAAATTATACAAGTATTGACTATTAATCAATCGTTTATTTAATGCTAATTTAGTAAGTGTGGCATTCTCTATACTCCAATAAGCCGTTTTAATACGTAAACTTTCAATGTTTGTAGCCAACCAATTTGACGGACTAGTATCAGGGGTATTACCCAAGTTACTAGCCGTCATTGATTGGTAAATAACACTATCATATATAACAATATCAGCTTTGCTACGTGAGTCGTAGAACTTCCCGTAAGTTGTCCCAGCTACGTAGTCACTAAAAGTAAAGTCAATGTTAGGTAGTAGCGATAAAAGATTTTCGACGTTAATAAGCGTGTTAACTCCACTATTTAAGTAAAGTCCGCTCGTTGGTACGCCTGTAAGTTCACTATCTAAACTAACCGTATTACTAAAAGATTCTGCTATCGTTAAAATCATAGTCATTTTTTATACTTCAGCCCAAATTCCAACACCACCAACAGCATACCATGCTGTCCCATCAGTAGATAATTTGATCCAGTTACCTCTAATTGCTGTTGCTTTTGTATTGCCTACATTTGAGGCCGAGGCTAAAACAGAATCAGCAGCAGCGTTTGCAATTGTTCCATAAATAGACCCGTCAGAAGGCTCTACTAATAATAACACAGCGCCATCAGCCCCCGAATTAATAAATGTATACTCTAATCCAGCTGACATTAAGGGTAAAGTTTGCACTAAAGCATCTGTACCTACATAAATGTCTGAACCTGACTGAGCGACTGTTAATGTCGTACTTTCAGTAACCGTAAGCGAATTGTTTAAACTTCCGACATTTTCAAGCGAAACCGCTGTAGCGTCCGCTTGTATTTTTCTATAATCTGCCATTTCTTTTAAATTATGTTGTTAAACCTTGTATTTTAATAATGTCATTCGGGCGAGTTGCAATTTCTGAGTTCGGGCGATAAACTACAACGAATCGAAACCAAAATCCCATTTCTTGACCACTTGACATTTTTGTGTTTGAATCTGAACCGTCAGCTGTTAAAGCTGTAGCGTCAGCATTGAAAGTACGTGTAAAAACGTTTACAGGGTGTTTCAAATATGGCATTTCCATGTCAGAAATCGACCACTCAGAAGTTCCTACCTTTGTACCTTCTCTAAAGTCATACGGAAAGTTAGGATACATTCCAATAGAACCCTTTCTAAGATAGTAACCGTCGAATACGGCACTTGTAGAAATATTCTGAGATGTATGCATATCTTCCGCTCTCATCATTCCCCAAGCGGCTGTATTCTTATCATTTCCAGCACCATACTTTAACGCCTCTAATTTTTGATTTAACAATCCCGCTGGTGAAGTTACAATAGCATATTCGCCACCTATTTCATTCGCAATCATTAATTCATTTAAAGGCGCAAACATTGTGGCCTGTTGAGCAGCAACGTTAACGGTTAAAATATCAGCTCCAGTGAAAGCATAAGTGCCACCACCTGAGTTATAGTTAATTTGATTAAGGTGGTTTAACTCCTGAGATTTACGAGCGTTTAAAACATTTGATAAAATTCCTTCGGTCGTTTTACCCATCTCGTAAAGAACATTATCAAGCTTAATTTTTAGATCAAACTCAGCTTTAACAACGTTGTTTGCATACATACTACGATAATGTCTGAGTCCTGAAAATACGTCATACATAGTAAATGTATGCACCGCTGATTCGGTTAAGTTGTCAGGAATAAATTCAAACCCAGCAGTTGTTCCAACGGTTGGAACTTGTGGTAAAATCGTTGGAATCTCAAAAGGTCTTGAGCTTGAGAACTCCGCAAATTGCTGAATTAAGTCTGGACTAATATAGTCACAGTATTGGGTGGAGTCTTTCACCACGTTGATAATACCTAAAGGACTACGTCTGCTTTCACTTTGCGCAAGGTAGTCTTGGTATTTTACTAAAATTGTTGCATCTGTGTACGACATCTTTTTTTAAAATTTAGTTAATAATTAATTTACTTATTACGCAGTCTTTTGCATTACTCTGTCATTCAACTCTTTAAATCTAGCTGAATATGATGGAGTTCCTTTTACCCATCCTTCTTTAGCGCATTGCGCTTGTATGAGTGGTACGAGGTCTTTCACGTCTCCACCTTTCGGTACTTCAAATGGTACTCCTTCAATTTTTTCTAAGCCTTTAGGACTTGTTCCTGATCCTTGTTGTTGTCTGCCTTGCATTAAGGTTGTTATGCTTTCATCTTTAGCTAATAACTCACTTAGCGCAACTTCTTTATGTGGGTTTTCATTGTTTTTAGCAATTGCTTTGCCGTCCTTATATTCGACAGTCCATTCTTTCAAAACACCCGCTTTAAACTCATCCCATTTAGCTTTACCCTCGTAAGGATTAACTGTGTCGGGGAAATTAGGTTTAACCGATCCGAAAGCAACTTCAATCTTCATTGTCGAATATTCCTGAGTCAAAGGTTCATACTTTTCAGCCTTCTCTTTTATTGCATCATAATCAACTAACAACTTTTGAGCATCATCTAATTTTTGTCGTGCCGCTTCCAATTCAGCCTTAGTAGCCTCATCCCCTTTAAACTCTTTTAGTTTAGTTGCGTATTCCGCTTTAGCCGTTTCTAGTTCTGTTTTTTGTGATTTTAAAAATTCAGAACCTGATCTTTCTATGTAGTCGGCTACCTTTTCACCGTCCGTACGTTTAACTCCTGTAGTCTTTTCAACAGATAATGCAGCACCGTTTAAAATAGCCTCCGCATTAGTATTAGCTTTACCATCCCATTCACCTTTAAGATTAGCGATATGATCGTTATAAAGAGGTGTAATAGCCGCTAATTGTTCCGCTGTTAGCCCTAGTTCCGTTTGTTTTTCTTCGTTGATAAATTCCATAGTCTTTTATGTTATTTAATTTCTGTTAATTGCCCGTCATGTAACTCAATAAGGCTAAACTTTTTTTCTTCACTCATCCACACTTTGCCTGACTTTCTTAATTCAGTTGTTTGTGTTTCTTGAT
>Ga0196901_1000053_pt1 | contig 48828 bp, 81 predicted proteins | sample CB_VirMetaG_FD_169099 | JGI IMG/M metagenome (GOLD analysis project Ga0196901, IMG submission 169099) | Freshwater to marine saline gradient viral communities from Chesapeake Bay - CB_1504_1 Viral MetaG (v3) (version 3) | ecosystem: Environmental > Aquatic > Marine > Coastal | place: USA... | reverse complement strand
CAGCCTCGTACGGTCGCAGGAATTCAACACGACGTGGACAATCGTCGGCGCGACGGTAAGCGCGGACGCTGCTGCGGCGCCGGACGGCACGACGACCGCCGACAAGCTGATGGAGGCAGCGGCCGCCGGCACGCACATCGCGGTCCAGGTCGTCACCAAGGCGACCGCGGCGCAGGACTGGTGCCAGTCCGTGTTCGTGAAGGCGGCCGAGCGTTCGGCCTGCCGGCTGCTGATGTACGGGGCATCAACGAGCAACGGGGTCCGGGCCGACTTTGATCTGGCGACTGGGACGATAATCGGCGGCGCCTCGGTGCTGCTTGGCACCTTCGCCGACAACGCCGCCGGCATCGAGGCGCTGGCCGCCACCGGCTGGTATCGGATCTGGGTTTCGGGCACGACCAATTCCGACAGTTCGGTGCGCTTCCGGTTCGATCTGCGCAACGCATCGTCGAACTCCTACACCGGGGACGGGTCGTCCGGTCTGTTGCTTTGGGGCGGGCAACTGGAGCGTGGCACGGCCCCGTCGTCATACATCCCCACCGCCGCATCGACGGTGACGCGCCTGGCCGATGAGGTCGACGTCAGCCTCTCGGATGGCGACTACGACGTTCTGGAGCGCCGGGAAGACGACGCCGCATGGCTTGACGTTACGACCACCGGCGGGGGCGGCTGGACGATCCCGGAAGACATGACCGACCCGTTCGTCCGTGAGGCCGTGATCTACGCCGACGGCGCGGTGCCGTCTGAAGAGATGGCGGCGCTGCTGGCGGGCGGCCCGGTCGGCCACGCCGAAGACACGGCCGGTCGCCTGACCATCAACGCCGAGGCCGAGGGGCAGACGCTGAAATGGCCGGAATAGTTCTCGCCAACGCAATGGAGGTCATGGACCGGCCATGGGCATGGGGCTTCGCGGACTGCTGCACCGGGGCGTGCGACGTGTTCAGCCGCCTGCATGCGATCGATCCGATGCAGCCGCTGCGGGGCCGCTACCGGAGCAAGATCGGCGCCTATCGGATCATCCGGCAGATGGGGGGATTCGTGACGATGGCGGAGACCCTGGCGCGCGAAGCCGGGCTGCGTGAGGGCGCAGGCGACCCCGGCGATATCGGCGTTGCCGAGCACGACGGCGGGCTGGCGTTGGTCATCGCTGTCGCGCCGGGCGTGTGGGCTGGGAAGACGCTGACGGGAATGACGACTGGGGCCGTTGCGGTGAGGGCTTGGCGTGCTCCGTAAGCGTCTGCTCGCCAGCGCGGCTTTCGTCTTCGTCATCTGGACGACGCCGGCCGCGGCCGATCCCATCTCCATCAGCCTCATCGCGGGCGCGGCCACGCTCGGTTCGACGGTGGCGTTCTCCGCGACCACGGCGCTCATCGTGTCCGCCGGCATCGGCATCGCCGCGACCCTCGCATCCGCGCTGCTGGTCAAGGTGCCGAAGCAGAAGGTGCCGGACGTAAAGCGGGATCTGTCCATCCCGGACAGCCGGCCGCCCTACCGGTTCGTCTACGGCCACGTCCGCACCTACGGGTCGCCCGCCCCCATCCGGGTTAAGGGCCGTGACCTCTACATCTGCTACATCATGAACAGCCGCCCGAGCGACGGCGGCAATCTGCGCCTGTTCATCGACAAGCGCGAGGCCGACCTAACCGGCGACCTGTTCGACTTTGACGGCTCCGGCGCTCTGGCGACCGCGCAGGACCTTGAAGGGGGATGGGGCGACCAGGACGCGCATTTCTGGCTTGGCCTAGGCGACCAGACGGGGCCACCGGCAGAGATCCTTGCTGCGATCCCTGAGTACATTCAGGCGACGGACGCATGGCGCGGCCGCACGGTCCTTTGGTGCCGCCTACACGCCGGCGGAGCAAATGGCCGCACTGACCGGTGGCCGGCGACTCCGCCGAACATCGAACTTGAGATGGATTGGTCAAAGGTCTGGGACCCGCGCGATGAGGCGCAGGACCCTGACGACGAGACCACGTGGACCTACAGCGCGAACCAGGCGCTCTGCGTTCTGGACGCGCTCCGCCGCAATCCGATCCGACGGTACGCCGACACGCAGCTTCACCTGTCGAGTTTCACCGAAGGCGCCGACATCGCCGACGAAGAAGTCGAGCGCAAGTATGAGGAGACGCCGGAGCCGCGGTACGAGACGAACGGCGTGCTCGTGTGGAATGGCAACGAACTGCTCGACCAGATCACGCCTATGGCAGATGCCGGCGCCGGGCAGGTCGTCCGCATCGGATCCGCTCTCGGCTACGCGGCCGGAGCCTATCGGGAGCCGGTCTACACCATCACGGACCTCTTGGAGGAAGGCGGGATCGATCTGACGCGGCTGCAGCCCGGCCGCGACCTGCCGCGCGCAGTCAAGGTCCAGTACATCGCGCCGGATCGGGATTGGCAGGAAGCGGAACTGCCGCTGCGGCTGGTCGAGGGTGCGGAGACGCTGGTCGGCGACGACGGGATCAAGGAGGTCCGGGTCAACTTCGTCACGTCGGTCACGCAGGGGCAGCGGATCCAGAAGATCACCGCCCTACGGGCCGAGAGCCAGCGCCGCCTCCGCTGCACGCTGCCGCCGAGCGCCATCAAGCTGGTTGCCGGCGCCAACGCCTTGGGAGACCTGCCGGCGGGCTTCGAGCGGCTAAACCATGTCTGGCAAGTCGACAGCATCGACGCGTCTGTATGGACGCAGGACAGCTTCCCGGACGGCGGCGTTGCCATGCGCTGCAAGGTGTCCCTGCGCGAGGAGAAGGAGTCGCACTACGCGTGGGACCCGGAAGCCGATGAGGTCGAGATCGTCACGGAGACGTTCACCGCAGCGCGTCCAGACCTTGCGCCACCGGGGGCCATAACAGCGACGACCGGTTCGGGGGCCGCCCTTAACGGGGAGCCGCGCATCAAGTTCGCGTTCGACCCGGCTGACGGGGATGTTGACGGCTACGAGTGGCAGTATGCGGTCGACGACGAGCCCTACATCGACGGCGGCATTCTGACGGGCGACGAACTCGACGGCGACGACAAGGTCTACAGCTACATCTACCCGGTCCAGGTTGGCGCCTCCTACGACATCCGCGTGCGCTCGCGCAGTGGGCCGGCGGGGCTGCGGATATCCGAATGGGTGGAGGCCGCAAACGTCGTGGCGACGGCTCCCGATGTCGACTTGGACCCGCCCTACAACGGCTCGGCGACCGGCGGCTCGTCACAGATCACGGTCAGCTTCACGTCGCCGAACAGTTCCGCGTTCCGGGGCATCGAGTTCTGGGGGAGCGACACTAGCGACATCGCCGATGCCGCCCTGTTGCCGGACGGAACAATCTACGGCTCGCAAAACCTCGTCTTCGAATACACGGAGACCGGGCTCGGCACACCGCAGACCCGCTATTACTTCGCAAGGTCCACCGGCATCTACGGCACGACTTCCGACTTCGCTGCCGTCGTCAGCGCCACTACCTCCTAAAGGGCAGAGCTAAATGGCCGCACCGATCATCACCTTTCCGGTCTCCGTAGTGAACGGCGTCCAGAGGACGACGCGTGAGGGGGCAGAAGCCAGCATCCAGTCCGCGATCAACGTCCTCGACGGGCGGATCACGGACACGACGACAGGCAAGATCGGGTTCGCGACGTGGGCGGAACTGGCGGCGGTCACCGGCACGGTCAACGGACAGCTTGCTCAGACGACTGCGGACGCCGGTACGCACACGGACCCGGTCGTCGGCGGCACCGTCTCGAATACCGGTGAGTTCCGATGGTCGACCAGCCCGGCCGGATGGGAGCGCATCGGCGATCCTGCTGCCGATGCCGTCGTTTCGGAGGTCGAGGACGCGCGGCAGGGTGAGACGGCGCTGGTCGACAACCTCACGGCGATGTCGCTGGCCACGGCCGGCGTCGCTGCTGCGTCGGCTGCGCCGAACCTGTGGCCGGATCCCGAGATGCGTTCCGCCATCGGCTGGACCGGCACCAAGCCCACTAGGACGACCATCAGCGGGCGCCCGGCATTCTCGGTGGCGTCGGCGCCGGGCATCAGCCCGCTCATCCCCTGGCCCGCAAAATACGGCGATACGATCTCGCTGGGCTATACCGTCACCAAGGCGGCCGTTGCCGGGCAGGACGTGCGCATCTGGCAGTACAACGCCAGCGGTACACAGATCGACGCGGATACCGATAGTCTGCCCTCCGGCGCGCTTACGGCGTCGCGCCGCACCCTCGCCAGCATCGCGCGCGAGACCGGTGCGGTCGCGTTCGCTCTGGTCGTTGCGCCGACCGTCTCGGGCGATGCCGTGGTCGTCGGCGATGTGACGATCGCTCCGGGCGCGTCGGCGACTGCGCGGCCGTCTCTCAAGCCGCTGGAGCGGTATATCCGGGCGTTCGGCGAAGCCACGATGCGGCCGAACAAGATCGCCGGAAGCTATCTGACCGACCCGTCGCTCTGGGTGGGCTCCGGCACCATGACGATGGAGACCATCGACCGGCGCACTGTGATGAAGATCACAGGGGGCGAGAAGACCATCCAGATTCCTCGCGCCAACTTCGCGGATCCCAACTTCCGCGTCTCGCTGGTCATTGAGGAGAAGACCGGCACGGGCGACCAGAGCCGCATCATCTTCCGCCAGCGCACGTCGGGGAACGCGACCGTCGGCACCGATACCAGCCAGATCACGCTCACGTCCCTTACCGTCACCGGGCCGCAGGAGTGGTCGCCGCCGGCCGAAGCCTGGGACGATGACGACGACGCCGACCACATGCTGATCTATCTGCAGGCGGCGGGCACGTCGGTGCTCAAGATCTCTTGGCCTTGCGTCGTCGAGGGCACGGAAGACGCTGCGTTCCGCCCGCCGTTCACCGTCATTGAGGCGCCGCGCTCTCTCTACGTCGACCCCATCAGCGGCGACGACGGCGACAACGGCACATACACCAGCCCGCTGAAGACCTGGACGGCCGGCATCTCGAAGCTGGCCGGGCGCGGCACGCTCTGGACTACGTCCGGCCTGATTACCAGCGCCACGAGCCTCGCGAGCGCAGTCGACCTGCATATCCGCGCGCTGCCCGAAGCGAAGCCGGTGGTGCATCTCGGCGTCGAGATCCCCGGCCCGTGGACTCCAACGACGGATCGCCCCAACGTCTGGGAAGCGGCCAGCGTCACGGATCCGGGCGTGTACATCTTTGTCGAGGGTATGCCGCAGTCGGAAATCACGGCGGCGACGCGCCACGCCATGCATCGCGGCCGCGCTTACCGATCGCCGAACTATGCCCTATCCGAAATCACCACCAGCACGCTGGACGTGTCGGCCGCTGAGGGCACGTTCCTGTGGTCGAGCGGGACGGCCTATGTCCACCTGCCCGATGACGAGGATCCGAACGACTGGACGATCTACCGAGCCTCTGCGCTGTCAGCGTTCTCCGGCGGCGTGCTGGGCCAGTCCGGCTTCGTGCACCTCGCCGGCATCGATGTCTACATGCCCAACGTCGCCTTCAACATGAAGTACATGGGCGAATATCTGATTGACGACTGCAACGTCTACGGCACGTTCAGCAACGGGTGGCGAGGCGACGTGAGCCGCGGCACGATCCGCCGCTGCTACGGCACCCAGATCGGCAACGACATCTACAGCTTCCACCACGAGACGCTGCCGGAGCCGCCCGACGACTATCGCGAGACCGTTGCCACGATGGAGGACTGCGCCGGCAGTCTGGCGAAGGACGACACGTGCTCTCCGCATGAGAAGTGCATTCTGACGATCCGGGGCCTTCTTTCCGAATACAGCAAGGCTGCGCTGACGCCCGCCAGCGGCGCCGAGTGCCAGGCGTGGGGGCTTGTGACGCGCGGGCATCGGGAGTGGGGCGTCTCGGTACGTAACTCGATCCTGGAGGCCGAAGGCGGCGTCGGGACCATCTGCGAACTGCATGAGCCGGTCATTCAGGACGAGGTCCTGGGTATGACGTGTACCTCGCCGGCTGAGTCCCAGATCAAGGCTTACAGTCCGCTCACTGTGAACTGCGCCACGGCCGCGCTTGCCGACTACGGCAGGATCGAGACCTGGGGCTGGGAGGATATAGGGTCGTCGGTCGTCAAGGGGACCTCGACGAATGGCGGGCAACTGATCGTCAACCCCGCGCTACCGGTCCCCGCGTAACCCATGCCTACGCCCGACGGGTGCGCTAACACCCGCCGGGTTTCGGACTTCCAACGACCTCCACGCAGGAGAGGCCGAATGGCACGAACGCTCCCAGACACGGAAGCTGCGGGGAATTACGCGCGAACATGCGTGTTCCTGCAAGTGACCCACGGCACAGGCGAGTTCGCGGCAATTGGGGCGGGGCGTGCCTGACCCGATTGGCCCGGAGCGCCATCGGGAGGAAGATTTGTCGCAGACCCTCGACAGACTCGCGAACAACGTGCAGGTCACGTTGCTGGCGCGCGCGATGCAGATCATCGGCATCCCCATTGCGGGGGCGATCCTGTTTCAGGCGTGGGGTGCGTTCGTCGAGATGCGCGACGCCTCGAAGGAGATGAAGTGGCAGGTAACGGCTATCCAATCCAGGCTGGAAGGGCAGGAGAACGTCACTGCCTCGATCCAGTCCGAACTGCGGGCGCGAACGGCGGACAGGTTCACGAAGTCCGATGCGGGGCTTTTGGAGCAGTCGATCCGCCGGGACATCAACCGGATTGAGAATCAAGTCGGGGATGTGCGCCGGCAGGTAGACGACCTTCGGACAATCACGCTGAAGCAGGACCCGGATTGGAAGGCGCCGAAGGGGCAGGCACGCCCCTGAAAAGCAGAGACCCCGCCGAAGCGGGGCCTCATTCCACCGGGCATGCCGAGGAGGGGAATCTGCTTTTCAGGGGGCTACTGAGTCCCGCATCACGCTCCCGGTTTCCCGGTGCTACGGCAAGTAGGCTCACCGTGTCGCGTGCAGTGCCGTCCCTTATAGCAGAAGCCCCGGCCGCCGGGAAGGCAGTCGGGGCTCTGTGTGTCTTGAAGCTGCGGCGGGTGCGGAATCGAACCGCTGAGCAATTTTTACTTGCCGAGCATCCAGTCCCCGCCGCAGCACCCAAGAGTCTAGTCCCCCACAACCCCGAGGGCAAGCATGGCATACGGCAACTTCGCCCGGGCCCTGCCGCTCGTGCTCGCGCATGAGGGCGGATACGTCAACAACCCGAAGGACCCGGGAAAAGCGACGAACCTCGGCATCACCATCGGCACCCTGTCCGACTGGCTGGGCAGGCCGGCGACCAACGCCGATGTCCGGGCCCTCACCCGGGTGAGCGTCACGCCGATCTACCACGATCGATACTGGGACGCGGTCCGCGGCGACGACCTGCCCCCGGGCATCGATTACGCCGTGTTCGACTACGCCGTGAACAGCGGGCCCGCCCGGGCAATCATGGGCGTGCAGCGCTATCTCGGCATCGCCGACGACGGCGTGCTGGGGCCCATCACCATTCGGGAGATCCGCGAGGCCGACCCGGGTGACGTGATCCGCGGCCTCTGTGCCGAGCGCATGGCGTTCCTGCGCAAGCTCTCGACGTGGAAGACGTTCGGCAATGGCTGGACCGACCGCGTCGACGGTGTCCGTACGCATGCGCTCGCCATGGCGGCTGACGTTCTGCCGGGCCCGGGTCCCACCCGACAACCAGACGACCCGGGGCCCGAACCCGAACCCCCCGAACCCACCCAGCCCGCAGCACCCGCCGCGGGCTTTTCTCTGTCCTGGCTATGGAGTTGGTTCCGATGACCGTTGACCAGCCTACCGCCACCCCAACCCGCAAGGTCGGCACCGGCATGGCGGCCGGCGGTGGTGCCGCCGTGGTCGGCGCCCCGCTCGCGCTTCTGTGGGGCTGGGGCCTAGTCACTGACGAGCCCATGCCCGTCGAGGTCGCCGTGTTTTTTGCCGGCGGCATCGTGTGGGCCGTGCAGTCCGCGTTCTCCTACTTCACCCGCGAAAGGACCTGACCATGCGATACGCAATCCTCGCCGCCCTCGCGCTCGCCCTGTCCGCCTGCGGCGCCGTCTCCGAGCGCATCACCGAGACGACCGGGACGACCCTGGAGCAGCGCTGCGCCAACTACCGCCTGACCCTCGCGCAGTGGACCGCCTACCGTGAGGCCGGCGGCAAGATGACGGAGGACCGCGTGGCCATCGTGGGCGCGCTCCAGGCCGCCATCGACGCTAACTGCGGTCCGCCGGCCACTCGCTAGGTGGCGCGCCGCCAGACGCAGCTATAGCCGTCGTCGTTCGGCTTGTGGACGGGTGGCGGCGGCGGGTCCGGGTACCAGTAGACGCCGTCGGAGTCGGTGTAGGACCCGTCTGGCCTGACTGAGTCGGCGTCGATAATGCTCGCCGGGCTCTCGTCAACGTGCCCAGGGATGCAGTCGTCGGTGTACTCAGAGCGGCAACCGATCATGACCAGCCGGCGCGGCGGCGCGTCGTCCTGCATGCCGAGCATCATCTTCCACCACGACGCGCTCGGTGGCCCCATATTGTAACCTCGCATCCCCACCTCCTGCGCCCCGGCTTCGGCCGGGGCCTTTACGCGTTTCAGGGGCACGATCTCGTCTATGGCCCCGGACGGGCTGCGGATCTCAATCGGCATTGGGCGCCGTCATTGGCTTAAACGCCGGCATCCAATGTGTGAACCGCCCGGCGTGTCCGTGCCACGTCCAGCCGCCGCCATTGTGGTCAATCCAATGCGCCACTACCGGCCCCTCCCAGTCCGAGCGGCTTTCGTCGGTTGCCCATCTTGCGTTTACATGGACGCACCACGCGATGATCGTGGTCCCATCCTTCGGCGCCGTCTCCATCGTCTGCCATAGCGCCTTCTCCACCCGTGCGGCCTGCTCTGCGCCCACGTAGGTCATCCCAGCCCTTATAAGCGCTTCGTGCATGGGCGTGCGGTCAGGCATTCTCGTCCTCCATGGCGGCACGGGCTCTGCACGCTTGAGCGAAGCGTCGCATCGACACGAGATTGAGCGCGATGTTCTTATCATCGGGACGCTGAGCGAGCGCGGATTCAAGCTTCGCGACGCTGGCCTCGGCCTTCTCGGCCCTCTCCACCCTCGCCGCGAGTGCGCGCAGCGTTTCAGCGGTCATCGTGCTCTCCTGTGTACATGCGGTGCATATCGAATGGCGTGGCAATGGTTTGTTTGCTCCCCGCGCATCCAGGGCATGTTGCGCGCCGCTTGTCCCGGCTGATCTTCCACCCAGCCTTGCGGGCTTTCGCTAGGCACTCGCGTTCGTTTCTGCCCTCGGCCTGAAACTGCACGGTGGCGAGGATGTACTTGTGTGGGCATTTTCCGCCGTACTCTTCTCCACCTGCGTCACAATACAGGTCTATTGAGTAGCATCCGATTACGGCCATTCGTGCTCTCCTTGTGTTGCACGGGGTCATGCCGCTTGCGCTTCCGGCGCGTCGATGTTCGCAAGGATCGCGCGGAAGGTGAGGACGCAGCACCACGGGTTTCGGTCCCAGGCGTGCGGGCCGTGGGTCGCGGACCAGCGGTTGGCGAACGCTTCGACCGGGTCGCGCGTCCATCCGTCAATCGGGTCCGTCACGCCGTCGTGGTAGATATCGCCCTCGCTGTCCGGCACCTCCGGCATGGGCTCGCCGACCAGTATCCCCTCAGCGATGGCGTCCGCCTCGCTCAGGCTTTGCAGCCGCAATACCCTTACGTCGCTCACCAGCAGCGTGATGCGGGAGGCCCAGCGGGGCATGTTGGTCGAAGGGCGGAGGCGGTTGAGATAGACGTTCCGGTACCCGCTGCGATCCGCCTCGTACCAGACGTGACCAGGGCCGCGGCACGCCTCTGTGCAGGGGCAATCGGTGAGTCGATGCGTCTCCCGGCACCAGAGGCGGTCTCCGGGCTGATAGGGCACCCCCGACTTCTGCCGGGGATATCTCCGCAGGATCGCATCGCCGACACGCTCCCACGTCGCTTGGTCCTTCAGCACGACCCGATGCTGGCTCTTCCTGCCCGCCAGGATCGCGGCGACATCGTGCGCCTTCAGGTTGATGGGGCGGTCCGTCATGGGATGGCCTCCATATCTGCGCGCAGGCTCCGCATCTTGTTGATGTAGTGCTCTGGCGGCTTCCCTTCCGGGAAGAAGAACAGCGTCCGCTTCTCGTCGCAGCACATTGGCGGGAAACGGCGCGCGCTCTCTGCGTTCGGCTCCAGCATGGGATCGCATGCAGGGCCGACGAAGAATCCATTGGCGCAGTATCCATGAACACCGCGGTCGCCGAAGTGGGCGGAACATCGCCAAGGCCGGTCCGCCATATCGCCCTCTCTAACAGTTAGACTTTCACCGACCCGAAAACCGCAGTTTCCCTAGCCGGCCCGAGTACAAGATGTACTACGTCGGTGTTCCGAGCAGGTCGCCGGCCGCCATCTGCTCCCGAAGCCGCCGCTGGATGCCGGCCCGCCGCATCGGCGCGTCATAGGCGTTGTGGTGCTGCTGGCACCATGCGCGCAGGTTGTCGTCGTCGCAGTGCTCTGGAATGTGGTCGAGGTGGGCAACGGTCAGGACGACCTTGCTGCCGGTCGTCGGATGCGGCTCGCCGTGCATGGCGCCGCAGCGCACGCCGTCCTGTTCCCATTCGCATCGGCCGCCAGCACGCTCGAAGCGGATGCGCTTGCTGATGGCCGGCCAGTCCTTCGGATAGCGCCCGCGATTTTCTGGACGGATAGGCATCCTGGAAACTCCATCGCGCATTGGCAATATTGCGGAAACTGCCGCTTCTAAGCTATTGCCCAAGCAGGGGTTTGATTTATAGAACACTAACATCGAACGCCTATTTATTCAAACGCTTGCCGGGTGATTTGCCAGCGGTTTCCATTTGGAGAATGGCCGCCGTCGCCAACCCGCGCTGCCGTGCAGACTTCGTGTAGTGCGATACCGTCGCCAGTGACTTGTGGCCGGTGACAGCCATGATCTGGAATTCAGAGCATCCCGCCTCGGCGAGCAGGTGCGCCGCAGTGTGCCGCAACCCGTGAAACGTGAGCCCGTGAAGGGCAACGTGGTCTCGCGCCTCACGCCAGAACGTCGTCGCGAAGCTGTTGCTCCCCAGGGGCCACGGCCGGCCGCGCTCGTTCACGAGGATGCGCACCGACTGCGCCTCGCGCTTCCACGCATCCAGTTCGGCTTTCAGCGTCGAGTGGCAGTGAATCCATAGATCAACGTCGGTCTTCTGCTGCCGGAGCGTGATGCCCTCTCCGTCGTAGGCGCTCCAGGGCATCGCCAAGCAGTCGCCTTGCCGCTGGCCGCTGTAGAGCGCGAGAACAACGGCCCGCCGCAGCGGCTCCGGCAGCCGTCCGGGCGTCGTCGCATACTGCACCGCCTCATCGCTCCAGCGGGCGCGCGACCCGGTCTCCAGGGGCTTCACGCCGTGCGCAACGTTGTGCTCTACGATCTCTCGGTCGCGCGCGAAGGTGAGCAGCGCAGACAGGGTGCCGAGCACTTGGTTGGCGAGCGCCGGCCGGTCGTATAGGCTGTCGCGGACTTCCATGATATGCCGCCGTCGTATGTCGGTCACCGCCAAGGCGCCTAGGCCCCTGATGCGGTTGAATGCCCGCAGGCGTATCTTCTTCGTGTTTTCTTTGGCGCTTCGAAAGCCAGGGCTGACCCGATACTGGACGATCAGCTCGTCAAGCGTGGTCGGGCGCTTGGCCTTCGGTTCGCCGCGGTTGTAGGCGTAGGTTTTGACGGTCCCGTCCGCCAACACCTTTCGCACCAGCTTGACGCCGACGCCTTTCGTCTTCCGCATCTCGCATCCTTCGCAGAGCCTCGTCAGGGTCAGTCGAGCGTGCGCGGCTCACGGGAACGGCGTCAAGTTCCGCACCGACGGCGCGCATGACTGCGTCGGCCCTCCATCGCTCCAGCGCCGGGTCGCGGCCGATGATCTCCGGCGGCGGCAGTACGCCTTTGGCGAGCCAGTTGCGCACGGTGCCGACGGACGTGCAGAACAGGTCGGCGATCTCCTTGCGCCCCAGGTAGACGGGCAGTCCCCGCCGCTCCGGTGCCGGTAGGTCAACCATCCCCGCCTCCTTCGGAGAGCGCGGCGGGCTCGCGCGCCACAACTTCTCGCCAAAGGTCTTTGACTGTTTGGCGAACGTCTTCAGGAACATCGCGACGGTTAGCGGCGTGAAATGCCCGCTGCTCCAGTTCCCACTCGGCGTCACTTTCTGGAGCCAGCGCCTCCCGCGCGTCTCCGGCCGTCACGCCTCCGCACCGCGCCAGCTTGTCCGGATCAGGCACGAAGACCACACCGACGCTTTCCGCCATCTCGGTCAGCTTGGCGACCACCGCCGCGTTGCCTTCCGGTGTGCCGAGGAGCGCGTCTCCGGCCGGCACGCGCTCGTAGCGGGCATTTAACGCCGCAGCGTCGAGACTGAGCAGCGCGCCGTTTTCAACCAGAAAAACGCGCCCATCACGTCGGTCGTTGTCAAGCCAGCGTGACGCATTGTCTGCGCCAAACTCAGCGGCAAGCCGAGCCAGGGCCGCGCCTATCTCGTTGGGCATGTCACCCTCACCGTCCATCGGCCTTGCTCCTCGGGTTGGGTGAGGGCGGCGAACTGACCCGTCTCGTCGTCATACAGCCCGGCTGCCGTGAGGATGTTCATCAGCGTTTCGCCGGCATCAGTGCGGAAATCCTCGCTACCATCGCCCGGCTCGTAGTGAGTGACGCCGAGGAGACTGGCGAGCAGTTCTTCCGTGTAGTGCATGCCGGCGCCGTAGACGGAAGATAGTGGGCTGTCGTCTCCCGGCGGTTCGCCAACGTGGAATTTCCACGGTTCGCACGCCTGAGTTAGGTTCGGCGCCCCCTCCAGCGCCCGCACCCTCTCGCGTAGGGTGTCGCGCTCGGCTTCGGCGGCAGTGGCGCGGTCCTTCTCCTCGTACATCTTCGCCGCGAGTGTCAGGTTGTTCCGGTGGCACGACTGGCGGGCTTCCTCCGCCTCCTCTCGCGCCTCCCGCTCTGCGTCGATGCGGGCGATGAGTGCCCGGACTGTAGCCGGCGTAAACTCCACGTAGGCGTCTCCGCGGAGTTCCGCGGCCGACCGCCACACATTCATCTCCTCATCCGTCGCCGGCTCTGTGCTCATATCGCCACCTCTCGGAAGTCACGCGGCGACCGGCGCGGGATGCGCTTACGGGGCCGCTTCAAGGGCAGATGCGTCGCGGGCAGGATCGTCACGATCCACTGCTTCTCAATCGACCAGATCAGCGGCAGCCACACGCCGGCATAGCTGACAACGCACTCCTCGCACCCGTCGTCGGCAGGGCGGAGGTAAAGCCGGTGCCCGTTGCGGATAAGCCGGCAGATGGCGAGCAGGTCGTCCACGGTCAGGTCGAGGTTGTAGCGCTCCCTGGCGCGGGTGATGGCGTGGGGCTCGGTCATGCGGCCGTGTCCCTCGGGTCGCGCGCCATGCGGCCGATGTCCTGGAGGAACTGCGCGTTCAGTTCGTCCCAAGACTCCGCCGGGCCGCCTTTCGCGTCCAAGAGGCTGCGGCTGGTCACGCCGCAGTACCTGCGCACGAACTCCTCCTCGTTGTTCCCGCATTGGGCGAACATCGTGTGGAAGCGACGGTCCAGCCACTGCACGAACTCGGTCTCGCCGCACCGTATGCCGGCCTGCTGGCTGCGGGGCAGGTCCTGGAACCGGCGCTTCGGCTTCTCAGGCTCGGCAGGGGCGGGGGGTTGAGGAGCCGCCGCGGCCTTCGCGTCCAGCAGCGCCACCGCCACCCACTTCTCCTTGCCGGGCACGGGGATGCCGAAGGCTTCGATGGCCAGCATCGCGTCCTCTATCGGCACCTCGATTTGCAGCTGCCACACGCCGCGGGTCTTCACCGGCTGCATGTTGGACAGCGTGCCGCGGATCACTGCGGGGGCGCTCACGACTCGTCCTTTAGGAAGGACTCAGCGAAGTCGGCGTAATCGATGTTGTCCCACACCGCGCCGATGCCGCCGCACTCGCTACATCCTGCCCCGATGTAGCAGCGGAACGTCTGGCTATAGGGATACGCGCCTGTTTCCTGCCCTTGGTCCGTTTCATGGCAGCCGGAGCAGGATCGCCAGTGCCCGGAACCGCCATCGACAACTTCGGCGACACTGTCCGCAATCATGTCGAGGACCGGGTCCGCCTTCACGTCGCTCATCGCTCAATCCTCCGTTCGACAATCTCGCCGTTGAACTTGCGCCAGCCCCGGAACCCCGCGCTGCGGATCGTCCCCTTCGGTTTCTTCGGGCCTTTCCGCAGCCGCTCCGCCTTCGCCCACATCGCCACGTCAACCGCCGACTTCACTCGGTGACAGGTGCGGTGCGCCGGGGCGAGGTTGTCGTCCGCCTCACTGCCGAGCAGGGCGCGGGCAACCATGTGCTCCACGTCCCACCGGCACCCGACAGGGCGCTTGCAGAGCCAGCACAGCCCACCGTGGGCGGCTAAGATGCCGGCGCGCTGCCGGGGCGTGAGGCGGCGGCGGGTCATGCGGCGAATTCGCCCCACGGCTCCAATCGCTCCGTCGTCACGGGCTCGATGCGCCGGGAAACCGACATTGCCTGTAGGACGAAGAACTCTTCGCCGGGATTGCCGAGGGCCAGCCGTCGCGCCTCTTCTTCGCCGACTGGTGCGACTGGTGGCGGCGAGAGGGGTTGTTCCCGCGGGGGTTCCAGACTAAAAAGAACTCGGTCTCAACCATGGTTAACTCCTTGATTAGAAAGGAATATCGTCATCTAGGTCGGTCTGGTATGACTCGGCCTTCGATGCCTCGGATGAGGATGTCGACGATGAGGTGTCGTCGGAGCGGTCCTTGCCGTCCAGAAGCTCCAGTTCGCCACGGAATTTGCCGAGCACGACCTCAGTCGAATACCGCTCGACGCCTTCCCGGTCCTTCCATTTCCGGGTCTGCATCTGTCCGGAAACGAAGCACTTGGAGCCTTTGGAAAGGTACTTCTCAGCAACGCCGCCGAGACCTTGATTCCAGATGACCACGCGCACCCACTCCGTGCGTTCCTTGCGCTCGCCGGACTGGTCCTTCCACTTCTCGGTCACGGCGAGGCTAAAGGAGACGACCTTGTCGCCGCCCTGGGTTGTGTGCGTTTCTGGGTCCTTCCCCAGATTTCCGATGAACTCGCAACGGTTAAGCATTTATGCGGCCTCCTCGCCGGCAAGCTGCTTCAGACGGGCATCGAACCGGGCAGCCAGCTTTTCAGCGAGCGCGGGTTTGATGTGTGAGAGGTTCTTCCGCGCGGCCTCGCACTCCTTCTGGAGGTTCAGGCATTCGCGGTAATCGTTCGTGCCGTCGATGGCGCCGCCGACTGCAACCAGCCAAGCGGCCCAATCGGGCTTGTCGTTTTTGTGAGGGACTGGGACGGAGACAGACGCGGTCGTGATCTCGGTCGGCGGCTCCACCGGCTTGTCGGCGGGCTTCTCCGGGGCGTCCTCGGCAGCCTCGATGCGCGCCGGCAGGATCTTACGCAGGCGGTCGAACTCGCTCGGCTCGATCTGCTTGAACTGGTTCAGCTTCACCCATGGGCTGGCCACGTCGTATAGGTACCGGCCGATGCCCCACTTCACCGCCGCCCTTTTGAAGGCGCTGGAGATACTGCCCTTTTCGGCCTCGACCGCCGTATCCCCGGCGCCGTCGGCCTTCGTGATCCAAGCGCCGTCGTGCAGCACGGACAGGTAGCAGATGGTCCGGGGCCCATCGAACTCGTATCGGTCCTGCCACCCGGCCGGGCCGCACACCGCGTCCAGGCGGTCCATGACGGCGCGCGCATCGACATAGCAGAGGGCCATGCCCTTGCTCTTGTCCTTGGTCGTGCTGCCGACGCGCCACTCGACATCCTTGGGCTCGAAGGGCGCGGCCAGCTTGTCGAAGATCGTCGCGGGCTTGGTCATTAGGACCTCTTCACGGTGAGTGTCGTCGTCGGGTTGCCGAGCATGGCGCCCTCAACGCTGAAGCCGGCTTTCAGGGCGGCGGCAATGTCGGCCTTCATCGGCGTACGCTCGGTCTTCACGTACTTGTCGGGGATCGCGGCCGCGTCGGTGATGACGACCTTCGCCCCGCTACGGCCGACCGTGACGGTGAACTCCGGGGCCTCGATGCGCCGCAGACCGGCCGTCTCCATCGCCATGAGCACCGCGGTGCGCCGGGCATCCTTGCGGGCCTCGATGCGCTTCTTCCGCTCCTGCATGGTGGCGATACGCTCGGCGAGGGCCGCCGCCATGCACCCGTCGTCTTCGGCGGCAGAGAGCGTCGCGACGATGAGTTCGTTCAGCGAGGTCTCGCCCTCGACGGTGTCGTTGATGGCGTCCTCGTCTTCGTAGCCGGCCGCGAGGAGCGCTTCCTTCAGGCGTGCGGCTGCCTCCGCTTCGTGGGCCATGTATCGGGTCATGACTGCACCGGGGGCCGCGGGCGGAAGGCGCCGCAGGTCGTGCACACATCCCCCGCATAGGTCTTCGTGGAAGACGACCGCAGTATCTTGGCGACGTCTTCTGGGGGGCATCCCCGTGCCCTCTGGAGATGCACGGTGGGGGCGCCGATGTCGTATCGCGGCTCGAAGTGGCAGGAGCGAAACCACTTCCCGAAACGGCTGCACTGCTCCATCACGCTGCCCTCCGTTGCTTCCGCGGCTTCCGCGCATCACGCGCTTTCAGGGCGTCCTCCAGGCGGTCCAGCGCGGCCCGCACCACGAACGCCTCGGTGACCTTCTCCCGCGTCCAGTCCGTCGCCGGGGTGTCGGCATCGACGTAGGGGATCAGCGCGTCGATCTTCTCCGCCATGCAGCGGGCGTAGTGCCCGGCTACGGATGCGTGCTGCTCCATCACCTGCGTGGGTGTCGGCGGCGCCTGGACCGTGTAGCCCGCGTCGCGCAGGGCGGTGGCCATCTGCTCGGGGGTCATGGGGACACCGGGGATGTTGTGTCGAGAGCCAGTCGTAGCCGCTCAATCGCGGCGGACATGGCCTCGATCCGCTCATATTCGGCGGCCCCGATTTCGTAGGTCGACCATGTGTGCGAGCACGCGGGGCACTTCCGGCGTCGCCAGATCGTCCCCATGCTGTCGCGAACGCGACTATCATAAACCTTCGCCTTGCCCCCGCCGCAGCACGGACAACGCCTAGTTCCGCCCATGTCGTCCATCACGCTGCCCTCCTCTCTCCGTACGCCCACGCCCGCAGGTCGGCGCGGTGGGGCAGTTGTTCGATTGCCTCGGCAATGGTGCGGAGCTTGGGTTCCCGGTTCGGCGACACCGCAAGGCGCTCGTGGTGGCACTCCATGACGCTGGTGGTGCCGGCTGCCGGATCGCTCATCGGTGGCGCTCCTGTGTCTGCTCCAAGCGCTGCTGCTGCTCGGAGGCGGATTTGAGAATCCCGTAGCCCCCCATCACCGCGAGCAGGAACAGCACGACCACTGCCAGGATGTGCGTAATCACGGTGTAGCGACGGCGCATGCCGATACGCTCCAATCCACGGGCAGGAGGGGGGAAGTAGACGGGGGTCATCGGCCGGTCGCCTTGGCGATGGCGGCGTCCGCCATGTCCCGCGCGTCGCTAACCGCCTCGTCGTCTACGAAGCGTGCTGCGAAGCAGAGTTCCACCAGAGCGGCCAGTAGGTCAGGCGCAGCCCCCAGCAAAGGAGCGTCTTCGGGCTCCACATCTCTGGCGACCGCGAAGTGCGGCACATCGTGCGCGCCATCGGAATAGATGGTGAACCTGCCAAAATGGCCGTCTTTCTCAGGCCGCCACGGCCCCGGCGTATGCTTCACGTCGTCCATCATGCCCTCCGCTGGTAAGCATGCAGGTCCGCCAGCCGGTGCGGGTCGGCGGTGTCGGTGTTCGGGTGCGGGATGTCGTCCATGTGCGACTGGAGGTCCCCCAGCACGTCGTGGAGACCGCGCGCCAGCCAGTCGAAGCAGTTGTCGCCCTCGGTCGTCTGCGCGTTCGTCGCCAGCACCCGCGCGCGGATGGCCGTCAACTCCCGGTGGAAGCCGAGCGCCACGTCGCTGTCGTCCTGGCGGATGGGACTGTGGTGATTCATCGCTTCCCCCTCTGCTCGACCATCACGCGAAGGGCTCAAAGTCCTTGGCGATCTGCTTCAGCCGACCAGCAGCCGATGACCGACTGTCTAGAGCCTCGTGCAGCGCGGATCGCAGGGCATCATTTGCTTCACGGAGTTCTTCAAGAATGCCGGGCATTTCCCAAATGACCCGGTCCGCTTCTGCAAAGCCGCGTAGAACATCGACGGCATTGTCAGCGACCCACTCCGTATCGCGTCGTGACATTGAGTCGACCCAAGACCTGACTGGCGCTAGGTCGGCTATTAGCCCGTCGATCTTTGGGCATGTCGGGCCAGGGAAATTCGATACACGGTCGGTCAGGTCGCCTGCGACGTTTTCGATCTCATTGCAGATATCCATCACTTCCCCCTCTGCTCGGTCATGTGGCGGACAAGGGCGGCGCGCTCGGCGGGGTCTTTGGTGAGGCATTCGGCAATTTCTGCCGGCGTGATGTGCCCGATGAAGGCGCGGAGCATGGCCTTGCCGACACCCTGCTCGGTATCGAGGCTCCATTCCGCATCTCTCAGGATCTCGTCCACGGTGCGCATGTCAGGACTGCCCGGTGGCGAGGGTCGCGAGCAGCGCCTTCGCGTCCGTCATCAGTTCCGCTTCCTCGGCAGCATGGCGCTCCGGGTGCCACGCGCCGCCGGGCAGGGCGACGAAGCGCTTCACGAGCGAAAGAAGCGCGTCGCGCTCGACCTCCAAACGCTCAATGACCGATCCGCGCCGATCCATTTCTGCTGCCATCTCCGATGGCGTCGAAAGACGGGCAAAGCTGCTAATCGACATCCGGGTATTCCTTTGAGAGGCGAGCGATCTCGTTCCTGTCGTCGCGCAAAAGGTCGACATCCGGAGCGGCGTCACTACGCTTTGACACGGGTGAGCCGCATTTGGCGCATTGGTAATGGACCTGCCGCGGGATGCGCGCCCCAGCGGGGTATCCATTAAGGATGTATTGGCGGTATTCTCGAACCCGCAGCACTTCTCCGTCGCAACACGGATCGAAGTCTTCGGCAAAGGCTGTCTCGTCCATCGCCCTCTCCCTCTGGCGGTTGGGAAAGCCGGGCGAACCCGGCAGACCGAACCGTCAGAGGGAGGTGAGGTCGGAGAGAACGGCGTCGATGACTGTCCGCCGTTCTGCGGCATCGCGAACAATTCCACCGATGACAAAATCCGCGACATGGCGGCGGCGCCAGTCCATCGGGCCGGACATGCGGCGGACTTGATCGACAACCTCGTCGCGGGAAAGGTCCCGGTCGTTCAGGATGTCTTCGACGCTTCGCTCGGTCATCGGTGTTCTCCCTGTGTCGATGGGTTAGGCGGCGAGCGCCGCTAGGCCTGACTGAACGGCGCGAAGTCTTTCTGCGCCTTCTCGATGCTGTTTGCCGCGTGCCGCAGGTCCATGACCGCGCCATTGACTGCGGACTCGCAGTAGCCGACGGCTAAAGCACCGGTGATGTTCTTCTGGGCACTGGCGACCGCATTGGCCGCTAGGATCAAAGAGCTTTCGAAGCGGTCGAGCGCCGCTTTCGCCCGCTCCTGCTTCATCTCATCCGCTCCCATCACGCGGCCCGCGCAACTGGCGTGGACTTCGGCCCGGCGTCCGAAACCCTGTTGAGCAGGGCGTTCCCGGAATGCTTCTCGATGTGGCCGGCGTCGATGGCCGCCTGGAGCGCGAACTCGATGGCGGCCTGCTCCCAGGCGCTCAGCTTCAGGGTGATCTTGCTGGCGGGCATCTGCGTCTCTCCGTCTGTCTATGGAGAGAATTTAGGACGCACCGTCCTACAGTGTCAAGGACAAAACGTCCTAACGCCGGGCACAAAAAAAGCGGCCCGAAAGCCGCCTTCTTGGAATGCCAGATGGGTTAGCCGACTTCGCGCCTGCCGGGTGGCTCCGCTTTAGAACGCGCTGCTCGGCGACGCACCGGCTTGATGTTGGCGGGCGCACGCGCCCCCGGCATCCCCATTAGCCAACCGGCATCGCACCCAGTCACGATGCAGAAGTTCGCCACGTGCTCCGGCGGGATGCAGCGATCAAGCTCGTAGTTCTTATAGGTGTCCTGCCGGACGCCGAGCACCTGTGCAACCGCGGCCTGGCTCTTGCCGGAGGCGGCACGGGCTTGGCGCGTTCGGTCGATTATCTCGCGCTCGATCTCGGAGAGGGGCTTGTTCATGGCGGGACAGAGTGTCCCACCGATGAAATCCAGGTTCACGGCACGATTTGGCACTTGCGCCTTAGGACGCTCCGTCCTAAGATTTGAGGCATGAGCGCAATCCGGACCATCATTTCGAACTGGGGCACCACCGAGGACTTCGCCGTCGCTATCGGCGTCAAGACCTCGACGGCCCACAAGTGGGTTGTGCGCCGGGCGATCCCCCCGCGCTGGTGGCCGAAGATCATCGCGTCCGCGGAGGAGCAAAACCTCACCTCCGTGACGTGGGAGGCGCTGGCGAAAACCGCGCCCCCGACTGACGCGCGTGACGCTGCTTAGATCGACGACGGAGGCGGTTCGATGAACTGGCGGCTGCTTGTCCCTCATGGCTATGGCTCCCCTCCTGTTCCGGCTTCTGAGCTGTCCGGACATGTAGGGTCGCACCATAGTGCCGTAGCGCGCAACCGAAAGGCGTACGGCTTTCAATCGAACGTGACCGATTACGCCATTCGGTCGAGGCGCGTGCGATGACGCCCCTAATCGTCGGCATCGTCATCGTCGTCGCGGCTGCGCTGTACGCCATTCGCGAGGGCGCCCGCTACCTGGACGGCACGAGCCTCGGCGTCGAGTTCGAGGGGATGTTCAGCGAGGTCTACGCCAAGGCCCCGGAGAGCGCGTTCGAGGATGTCGCTGATGGGGAGGGGCGGTAGGTGGACGGATTCTGGATAGCGGTCCTGTTGGGTGGGTCGGTGGGCTTCATGGTCTCTGGCTGGCCTATCCCGGCGGCAGTCATGCTCGGTGCGGCGGTGACGGCTCTGATCATTAGGGATGACGCCTAAATGCCCGCCCCCCTCTCCAATCTCCAGGCCATCGAGGCCATCGAGGCCGAGCAATACGCCTCGGCGCTGGCCGCTCTTATGGGCCGTCGTAATCGGACAAACCGCCTCCCGCGTTGCAGCGCGTCGGGCGAAGGCTCTGGTCTCTGTCAGTCGGTAAATCGTCGCGGTTCTCATTCGCCAACAGTGAGTGAGAACGATGCGCAAGTCTCCATCCCCGAGGGAGGGCCAGTTGAGCCCTGACGCTCTGTACGCCGGAAGCGCGGATGCCTTCTGGTCCTGGCAACGCGAGGCGGGCCTATCCGACAAGGCGCTCGCCCGTCTCGCTGGCTGCTCCCCGAACACGGTGAAAGCCGCTCGCCAGCGCCGCGAGCTGTTCGGCCTCAAGACACTCTACCGCCTGCGCGAGGCCCTGCCGGAAAGCTGGTGGGATCTCATCGTAGGCGTCCGCACCGACGAGCAGCAGCGCGAACTAGAAGCGCGCGCCGTCGCACTGGAAACCCGACTGCAGCAACTGCGTGCCGACATCGCGCGCACCAGGGAGAGGTCATGATCGAATGGCTGTCGCGGCTGTGCCATTGGCGCTCGGAGCGCCTGGAGAGGCGGGCGAACGTCTGGTGGAGCCGTCACGTGCGCCTGGAGCGGCTGTTCCACCGCGTGAAGCGGACGCCGCGATGACCGCCCGCATGACGGCGCTCGCGCTCAGCATCTCCCACTGGCTCGACACCGCAGAGGGCGAGCGATGAGCCGCGTGGAAGCCATCGGGGACGCGACCCTGTATCTGGGCGACATGGCCGACATTCTCCCGACGCTCGGCCGGTTCGATGCGTGCGTAACTGATCCGCCATACGGCATCGGGAAAGACGGTCAGATGCGGACCACTGGCGGGCACGGAGGCCGTAAGGCTTACGAGTTCCGCAACTGGGATGCAATGCGCCCCCCGGCATCGGCATTTCATGCGATGTCAGACGCCGCAGACGTTCTGGTGATTTGGGGCGGCAACTACTTCGCAGACCTCCTGCCAGCGACCGGCAAGTGGTTGGTCTGGGACAAGGGCCAGAGGATCAACCAGTCGGACGGCGAACTGGCGTACACCAGCCTTCCCGGCGCCCTTCGCATCTGCACCTTCAACCGCGTCGAACTGATGAAGGACGGCGCAGAGCACCCGACGCAGAAGCCGCTCCGGCTGATGCAATGGACGCTTACGCAGATCGGTAATCCGCCTCGCGTAGTCGACCCATTCATGGGGTCCGGGACCACTGGCGTCGCCTGCGTCAAGGCAGGGCTCTCGTTCACCGGCATCGAGCGTGACGAGCGGTATTTCGACATCGCTGTCCGCCGCATCGAGGCCGCTTACCGCCAGCCCGACATGTTCCGCGAGCCCCCGAAGAAGGCGGTCCAGCTTGGCCTGCCCACGGGAGAGGTCGCATGACCGTCCGGCGCGTCCCGACGAGCCCGTGCTCGAAAAGCGCCGACACCCGCCCGGCTGGGCAGGTAGCCGATGCCGGGCGGGGGAAACTCCGGGTGCTCTCGCTGTTCGCTGGCATCGGCGGGTTTGACCTTGGGCTTGAGCGCACGGGCGGCTTTGAAACCGTCGCGTTCTGCGAGATCGATCCATTCTGTCGGCGCGTGCTGGCGAAGCACTGGCCGCATGTGAGGCAGTACGAGGATGTCCGAGAACTCACCGCCGACCGCCTGGCAGCAGACGGAATTGCCGTGGATGTCATCTGCGGCGGCTTCCCCTGCCAGGACATCAGCGCAGCGGGGCGGCGGGGTGGCATGGGCGGCGCGCGCTCTGGCCTCTGGCGCGAGTACGCCCGCCTTATTGGCGAGATACGACCGCGGTACGTCATCGTGGAGAACAGCGCAGGTCTCCTTGGCCTTGGGCTCGGAGTTGTCCTCGGTGATTTGGCCGCGCTCGGGTTCGATGCAGAGTGGGATTGCCTACCAGCGGCCATCCTTGGCGCCCCCCACGGCAGAGATCGCGTCTGGATTACTGCCTACGCCTCGAAAATCGAGGGGATACACAAACCCGACATTGGGCACGAGCTATGGCGCTGGCTGTCTGACCACCGAAATGCTTGGGCGCCCTGTCCTTGGGCATCGTCCGAAGCCGCAGTTTGTCGAGTGGATGATGGGGTTCCCGATCGGGTGGACCGAACTGGCGCCCTCGGTAACGCCGTTGTCCCGCAAATCCCCGAGCTAATCGGCCGCGCAATCCTCGCATCAATCCGCGATTCCGAGATCCAGGTGCCTCCCGCCTGGACGACTGGCCCGCTGCTGCCGCCTCGTGCTGGCGCGGCGGGCCGCTTTCTACGGGGGGACGCATGAGGCGCGGCAAGTACGGCGCCCGGAAGACCGAGATCGACGGCATCACCTTCGCCAGCGCGAAGGAGGCCCGCCGGTACGCGGAATTGAAGATCGAAGAGCGCGCCGGGCTGATCCGGAACCTGGAGCTACAGCCGGTCTACGAGATCGCCATCAACGGCGTGCGCGTCTGCAAGTACGTCGGGGACTTCCGCTACTTCCGCGACCAGGACCGCGTCTTGGAGGACGTGAAAGGCCAAAAAACGCCGATGTACCGCCTGAAACGCAAGCTCGTCGAGGCGGCATACCCCGGCACCAAGATCATCGAAATCTAGGGGAGAGGCAGTGTGAGTCTGCACGAACTGGTCGAGCAAGCGGCAAAGACCGCGCTCGAAACAAGCATGGGGCACCTGCCCGAAGCGGTCGAGCGCATGGCCATCGCAGTCCGCGGTGACGCAAAGCTCTATGCCGCCCTGACGCGCCCGCATGTCGCGGAGTTGTGCCTGGCTGCCCTGCGGACGGTTCAGGCTACCGAGCGCGCGCCGAGAGAGCCGCGCCCTTACGGGCCGCGCGCGTCGACCGAGCACGACAGCGGCGCCTCTATCCGCGCCCTGGCTGCGGGCAATGCCGCGATCCTGCTGGCGACCGTCCTGCCGAGCGGGATCGTCCTGGAGAAGGCGACGCGCGGCGAAGTTGCCGCCGCCGCGGATGTCTACGAGGCGAAGGAGAAGCGCGCCGGGCACAAGTCCCGTTGGCTGCGCCTCGTCGCCCAATGCGTCCCTGAAGACAAGACCGTAGGCCGTGCGCTGACCGAGCGCCGCCTGCAAGAACTGCGGGAGGAAGCAAACCGTGGATAGAACAGAATTCGACGGCCGCGATGCGATTGACATCCAATCATCTGCTGCTGTCGACGGGCCGGCCAGTTATGACCGTTGCGCACCCGATGTCGTAGTGCCGGCCCTTACCTCAAACGGCGACCATAGTGTCTCTGACACCCGTTCAAACTGCGTCGCCGCGGAGCCGGCCTTACATGGATCGTCACCCGGACCTGTAGTGCCGGCTCCGACCTCTTTCGACGGCCTTGGTACACGCGACAACCATCTTGCAACCGCCGTCGATAACGGGCCGGCCGTAGTAGCGCTGTCTCCCACAAGGCAACTGCCGGCCCGTACCAACACTGAGACCGTCGGTCTAAATGGAAGCGTCACCCCCGCAAACCATGCCGACGAGGGGCGGGCCGTCAGAACGTCGACACCCATGGACATTCTGCCCGCCCCGAAGAAACGAGCCGCGCGCAAGGCTGCCGTAATACTCTCGGCGCCCATATCGGAGGCGCAGCCCAAGCGCGGCTCGCGCAAACAGGCCACCGCCCGCAGTCATAAGAGCAGCCCGTCGCCCGATATAGCGCAGACCGCGAGCGGTGGTCCTGCCAAGAAAGCCCGCGACCGGAAGGCCGTAGAACTCACGGCACCCACTCGACCGGCGCCGCCGGCCGCGGGCCTCGCCAACCAGGACGGGGAACAGGCCATTTATGGCCCGACGCCCGTGATAGCCACGCCCAACCCCGTCCTGGCCCCCATCGTCCTCGAAATCCGCGTGCTTCACCGGCAGCGGCAGGATCTCATGCGCGCGGAGACATCCCTGACGCTCCAGATCCGCGCCAACTGCCGGCGTCTCTGCGGCGGCGATAAGGACGAAGCCGGCGCGATCTACAAGGCGATGTGCGGCAAGGGGCAGCACGACCTAGCCCAAGTCGCAGAGATGGCCAGCGCGCCACTCCTGGAGGCGCGAGAGGTCATCTCCCGGCACAAGAAGTCCACCGAGAAGCGGCTCGACCAGCTCGCCGGGCAACTGCCGATAGCGCAGTGGGTGAACGGCATCCGAGGCATGGGCATCGCCTCCCTGGCGGCCGTCATCGGCGAGACAGGCGACCTGTCCACCTACGCGAACCCGGCGAAGGTGTGGAAGCGCATGGGCCTCGCCGTCATCGGCGACCAGCGCCAGCGCAAGATTGCCGGTGACGCGGCGCTCCTGCACGGGTTCAGCCCCACCCGTCGCGCCATCATGTGGAACATCGGCGCCTCGATGCTGCGTTCCGCCGGAACCTACCGGCCGGTCTACGACGCGCGCAAGGCATACGAGCTTGCCCGCGGCATTCCCGCCGGTCAGGCCCACGCCCGCGCCAAGCGGTACATGGAGAAGCGGCTGCTGCTGCACATCTGGCGCGCCTGGAACGGCATGGCTGTTCCCGAAGTGACGCCGTACGTCGCGCTGGAGGACGCGGCATGACCGAGACCCCTGCGGAACGTGCCCTGCGGCTCTAGCGCGAGGCTCTGAAGGCCCGCGACACGGTCCCCAGCATCTGGACCGTGCAGCACGAGATCGACGCCAGCGCCGCGTTTATCGCCGCCGTCGCCAAAGAGGCCGGCATGGTCAACCGGGGGAGTCGTTGAAATGGGCGGCACGGATATCAGCCCGCGTCCGTGCGCTCGCCCTGTTACGCGGGCCGTCACCTATGCACCGAGGTGCCATAATGAAAGCCACCCCATCGCGCAATGAGGCAGCGCTATCGCTAGTGCCTCCGTCGTTTCAGGACCGTCTCGCCGAGCTGATCCTGAACCCGCCTGAAGGGTCTCTGATGATGACCATCACTCCGATGATGGCCGAGGCGATGCTCGCCTACAATTCAGACAACCGGCCGATCTCTGTTTCGCATGTCGCGTCGCTCGCTCGCGAAATGCTGAACGGCAACTGGGAGCATACCGGCGAGTCCATCAAGTTCAGCGACGACGGCCACCTCAACGATGGTCAGCACCGGCTGCGGGCCTGCATTTCGGCTGGCGTCCCGTTCGCTACCGATGTCCGCTTCGGCATTCCCAGAGCATCTTTCGCAGTGACCGACCGCGGCAGGAAGCGGACGGCGGGCGATATTTTCGCAATCTACGGGGTCAAGAACCACAACCACATGGCCGCGGCGAGCATGCTGGTGTGGCGCTACGACAACGGCACGCTAATGTCGCCGAGCGCGCGGCCGTCGTCTCAGGAACTGTACGACTTCTATTGCGACCTCGGCGACTTGCAAGGCTCGATCTCCTATGGCCGGGCGTTCTACATGGCGAAGATCGCGCCCATTAGCATCATGACCGCGATGCACTTCGTCTGCGCCCGCAAGGACCGGCGGTCTGCGGACGATTTCTTCACGAGAGCGGCAACGGGCGTGGGCATCGCCTCGCAGTCCGACCCGGCTCAACGTCTCCGAACGAGGCTCATCGAGCGGCTGACGGCGCACAGTCGCATGCTCGACGTGTCGGTCGGTGCTTTCACTATCAAGGCGTGGAACGCCTATCGCAGCGGTCGCCCGCTCGGTGTCATCCGCTGGCGTACCGAGCAGACGCCGAACGAACCCTTCCCGAAGGCGATCTGACATGGACATCGGCAAGGTGTTCACCGACGGCGTCGTCATCCGCGAACGCCATCGGCCGTTGGATGAAGGCAAGGTAGGGCACCTTGCCGACTCCATGCGCGAACTTGGCCTTCAGCAGCCCATCAGCATTTGGGTGGAGGGTGAGGGCAGCCCTGTCCTAGTCGCCGGGCGGCACCGCCTGGAGGCCGCGCGCAAGCTGGGATGGGAGCAGATCGACTGCGTCTTCGTCGGCCTGGACGAGACCGAGCGCGAGATGTGGGAGATCGCCGAGAACCTGCATCGCGTCGACCTCTCAAAAGAACAGAGGGATGCGCAGGTTCGGCGATATGCCGAACTTCTACTCATCCGCGAGCAGTCGGTAATTGTCCCGCAAAATGCGGAACAATTCGAGATGCCGGAGAGGCGCGGCCGTGGTCGCCCGAAGGGCATCGTAACCAAGGTGTCAGAGCAGACCGGCTTAAGCGACGACACCGTACGTCGCGCGCTCAATCCAGCGCCTCGCGCGGTGAAGATTGCGGCCGATCCCATCAACGACCTTGAGGCGAAGGAGAAGCAGGTCGCAGCCCTGATGTCGGCGTGGAACAGGGCCGGCATCGACGCCCGCGAAGAGTTCATAGCGCGCATAGACAGACCCGCCTTCGACAACACGCGGTCGGGGAGAGCCGCGTGAGCGAGAGGCCCTGGTACAAGCGGTATCCGTCAGACTTCATCACCGGCACGTTGGGGATGAGCCTGGAGGAGAAGGGCGCCTACAGCATCCTTCTTGACCTGATCTACGACCGGGGCCGTCCGATACCGGACGACGCGAGGTACTTGGCAGGCGTCTGCGGATGCTCTGTCAGGAAGTGGAACACCATCCGTGAGCGTCTCATCGAGACCGGCAAAATCACATGCCGGGATGGTGTCATCTCCAACTCTCGCGCCGAAAAAGAGATCGAGAACGCCGCGAAACTCGCTCGAAAACTCGCTGAAAACGGCGCGAAAGGCGGAAATAAAAAGGCGGAAAATGCCGCGGCCGCGAGTGAAAACAATGACATAGCTCTAGCCGAGCTACCACTTACGCGCGTTCTCCAGAAGCCAGAAGCCAGAGAAGAGAAGAAAGAACCCCATCCCCCTTCGGGGGATACCCCCCACGCCGCGACCGGTCCTCCCGAAAAGCGTCAAGCGACCAGCCTGCCGAGCGATTGGTGGCCGGGCGATGCCGAGGTCGAGTTTGCGAGATCCAAGGGGTTCACCGATGACGAAATCCGAGCCACTGCCGAAATCTTCCGGGATTCCTGGATCGCAAAGGGCGGTGCGGCTGGTCGAAAAACCGATTGGCCAGCCACATGGCGCAACTGGGTCCGTCGCGACATCGAGGATGGCCGCCGCGGCCCAAAGGCTCATGCAGCTTCGTCCGGCGGAAACCGACGCGGGCCTCCTAGCTACTCTGAAATCGCGCTACGGCGTGTCCATGCAGCCCGCGTATAGGACTATCTACCCGGCCGGCGGTGGGTTCGAGAGCACGAACGATGGCGGCGCCGTCGCCCTTGCCGAGCATCCTGACCTGGACGCCGCCCGTGATGCGGTCGAGTTGGCGATGACCCCGGCGCCGCGGGAGGAAATCACCAAGGCTCTCGCCGTGCTGCGGGCGCTCACCAAAAACCGGGCGTCCTCGGAAGCGGATATCGACTTCGAGTACGGCGTGATGGAGCAGCAGCTATCGCGCTACCCGGCCGACGTGGTGATGGCGGCGCTGAAGACGCACGCGGACAAGTCTCCGTGGTTCCCCGCGTGGGCCGAACTGCTTCCGCGCCTGGACCGGATGACGAGCAACCGCCGGTGGATGCTGGCGCAGTTGCGACCGGTCGAGAAGAAGGACACCGCCGGCATCATCGCCAAGATGATTGACGACGTGCTCGGCGGGGGCGACCCGGCATGACCCGCTCGTACCTTGGCCGCTTCAGCCCCTCGATCCTGACGGACGCAGAGCATCGAGCATCGCGTCGTCGTGTGCAGGTGGAGGGCCTGAGCCGTGGCGTGGCGCTGGTGGTGCTGGACGAGATAGCGCACCCGGTCATCCGGGAGGCGGTGGAACAGGAGGCGAAACGACAGGCCGGAGTGCAGCGATGAGGTGGTGCATGTCTCATCGCGCGGACCCTGCGGCTGCGAGGCTCGCGGATCGCCATTACAACCGGCAGAAGATCGGGTCTCCACAGTTCGCGCCTACGGGCAGCTGCGTGGTCTTCCTCACCGATTGCGGGCGAGGCTTCTGGATCACCTCAGCCCCACTGGCCGAGTGGGTGAAGCACGCATGGGCTGGCGCCTGGGTGTGCTCCGCCTTTCGCTCGGAAGGGGCTGGCGTTGCTTCGGATCTGATCACCCAGGCCGTTGCCGCGACGCGCGCCCACTACGGCGAGCCGCCATCGCTCGGCATGGTGACATTCGTCAACCGCGCCAAGGTCAGGCCGACGATGGTTCGCGGGCAACAGGTGTGGGGATGGACGTACCGTAAGGCGGGCTTCGTCGACTGTGGCGAGACCAAGGGCGGGCTTCTGGCGCTTCGGCTGCCGCCGGGAGCGATGCCGCCGCCTCAGCCAGCGCGGCCACGCGGGATGCACGGAGCGCCGTTGTTCGACGCGGTGGAACAGGAAGCCCGCAAGCAGGCGGGTATCGGAGGGCAGAATGGCCGATGACGAGAAGCTGGTGGCGCGCGTGGCCGCGGCGATTGATGCCCCCATCGGGGCGATGTTGCGGCAATTGGCAGAGGCCCTGGAGACAGGAGAGATGCCGTCGGAGACGGATATTCTGGGGCACGTCATGGCGGCGTCTAATTTGTCCATCGCCGCAGTCCGAGCCTACGACGCAGAGCACGGCATGGTGACTGTGCCGCTGGTGCCGACGCATTCGCAGAAGCTGGCCGGCATGAATGCCATGCACCCGCCGAGCATGGACTTCGCCCACAATGTCTACGACGCCATGCTCGCCGCCGCCCCCCAGCGCGAGGGCGAGTGATGGCTGGCCGTAAGCGCAAGGCCGGTGCTCGCCACCCAGGCGGCAAGCTCGTGCAGGAACGGAAACGACCCGATGCCGGAAACGCCCGCATCGTGGCTGAACGTGAATGGCTCTCTGGTAAAAGGACCGCAGAATTGACCACGACCCCCCTGGGCATCATGTTCGCGAACGAGATCGTCTCGCAGGACCAGTACGACGCAGGAAATCGCTACGTTCGGCTCCACCGCATCGCCCTCGGGCGCGGCCCCATCACCGCCGTAGACCTTGACGGTTTGGGGCTTGGCACTGACGGGAGCGACGGGGAGGAGGAGTGGCGCGTCAAGGCGCACGACCGATGGCAGGCCGCGGTGGTCGCGCTTCGGCAGGACACGTCCCGCCGACGGCTGACCGTGGTTGACAGCGTCTGCGTTCACGAGCGGATGCCGCGTTGGATGAAGCCGCACCACCCGAGTGTCAGGCCGAGCGACGCGACTGACGCCGACGCGCTGGTCGAGGGGCTCGACATCCTCGCGGATCTGTTCGGCTACACGCGCCGTCGTGCACGGGCCGCTTGACGATGGGTATCGCAATGGCGTACATTTCCGAAATGCAGGATGGCGCCTTGCGCCCGGGGGAGGGCTTCGGCCCTCCCCCGACTGCTCCGATATCGGCCTGCTGCACCCCCGCGCGGGCCGTTCGCGATTCCGGGAGCCTCTGATGGAATATCCCGAGGACATCGACCTCTACGACATCGCCCGCACGCCGGTGGTCCCCACCTACGCCGACCTGCCGAGCAATGCAGAGCCGCCCGCAGTCTTCCGGCCCGTGCACGACCTCGTCATGACCTGGGACGAAGAGGCGCAGGGCTGGATGGGAACGTCGCCCTCGGTGCCGGGCCTCATCACCTGCGCCACTACGCAGGACGAGTTGCGCGAGCAGGCGGCGATGTGTGCGTGGCACCTGCTGAAGCCGCTCACCGCTGCCGAGCAGGCCATCGTGGACCGCGCTCGCGCCGACCCAATCGCCGCCTACCACGCATCCCGCGAGGCAAAGGCGCAGCGCGTGGCGGCGGAGAGGGGTGAGGAAGCCGAGAACGACGGATACGGAAGCGACCCGGTCAAGCTCGCCGAACGGGTGGCGGTGAGAGACGAGTTCCTCGTCGAGAGCGGCATGTTTACGGCGTTTCTGGAGTGGCTGGTCAAGCGCCCCGTTGCCGAGCCCGAAGACCTCCCCACCCTCCCCACAACTGCACTGAACACCTGGGGAGCCTAGCTCACTGCATCGGCGGAAGCCCGTGCGACACTGCCGAGCAAGCAAGCGCAACGGTCATAGGGATCTCGACGGGCCTGCCGTCGTCGCGCCTTGAGCCGCGCTCGTACAGTTCGACGCTCGACTTGGAAATGCCGAGCGCCTCGGCCGCCCGCTGTTGCGAGTAGCCAAGGCGCTTCCGCCAAGCCCGGAAGGATGCGGGGCTCATTCGGCCCCGATGTGCAGAACCGGCGGCGAAATCTCGACGATGCGGAAGTCGCCCATTGAGGCACAGCGCTGCACGTCGTCGAGGTCAGCGCACATCTTCAGAACCTGCTCGCCCAGTACGTTGCGGGTTTCGACGGTGGCGGTCCAGCCTGCGGCGTCGGTGAAGGTGGTGGTCTTGGTCATCTGGGTTCTCCCGTTTGGCGTCGCCGCCGTTTCGATAATCAGAATGTAGCGTACAGAGTGCGGATTGTCCAAGGATAATTTCGTGCTCAGTACGTTTTTTTGCACTGAACACCTGGAAGGGCTGATGGACGCCCTGGCATATTGGCAGCAGCGCGAGATGGCGTTCCCCGCCCGCGTGCGCCGTATGCAGCCGGACGACTTCGACATGCAGTCGGGCGCATGGGCGCGATGCGTCGAGGAGGCGCAAGGCCGTGACCACCCCACCTCCTGAGCCCAACCGCCCAAGCCTAGACGAGATCCCCCTGGAGAGCAGGGACAGGATCCGGGTCGTAAGCGGCGCAAGGGTCAAGGTCAGGCAGGCGCAGTGAGGAAATCGCAATGGCGGGACTGACGGCAAAGCAGCGTCGGTTCGTGGCCGAATACCTCGTTGACCTCAACGCGACCAAGGCAGCGACCCGCGCCGGCTACAGCGAGAAGACCGCGTATTCGGTCGGGCACGAGCTATTGAAGAAACCTGAGATCGCCGCGGCACTGGCGGAGGCACAGGACGCCGCGCAGAAGCGGACGGGCGTCACGACGGACCGGGTGCTCCGGGAGTTGGCGCGCATCGGCTTTTCGGACATCCGTAAGGCGTTCACTGAGAGCGGCCACTTGCTCAACCCCCAGGACTGGGATGACGAGACGGCCGCATCGATCGCGTCCATCAAGGTCATCACCCGACCCGAGGGCGAGACCGACGAGAACGGCAAGCGCAAGGTCGAGCATGTCCACGAGGTGAAGTTCTGGGACAAGAACTCCGCCCTGGAGAAGCTGGCCAAGCATCTCGGCATGTTCATCGAGCGCCACGAGCACACGGGCAAGGACGGGGGGCCGATTGAAACCCGCACGCTCGCAGACTTCTACGGCGGCACCGACACTTAACCCGGCCCTTCGGTCGTTCTGGACAGCCCCGGCACGCAACAGGGTCCTCTACGGCGGGCGGTCATCGAGCAAGTCATGGGATGCGGCGGGCTTCGCGGTGTTCCTCGCGTCGAACTACCGCATCCGCGTCTTGTGCGCTCGGCAGTTTCAGAACCGCATAGCGGAATCGGTCTACACGCTCCTGAAGATCCAGATCGAGCGGTTCGGCCTGGCTGACGAGTTCGCCATCACGGACAACTCGATCAAGCATCGCCGCACCGGCTCGGAGTTCATGTTCTACGGCCTCTGGCGCCACATCGACGAGATCAAGTCGCTAGAGGGTATCGACATCTGCTGGATCGAGGAGGCTCACAACCTCACCGAAGAGCAGTGGAAGGTACTGGAGCCGACGCTTCGCAGCGAGGCGTCGCAGTTCTGGGTGATCTTCAACCCGCGCCTGACCACGGACTTCGTCTACCGCCGCTTCATCACGAACACGCCGCCGAAGACCATCAAGCGGCAGATCAACTACGACGAGAACCCGTTCCTATCGCAGACGATCCTGGACGTGATCCAGGCGGCGCGAGACGAGGACGAAGACGAGTACCGGCACATCTACCTCGGAGAGCCGAGGCAGGACGACGATTCCGTCATCATCAAGCGGTCGTGGATCCAGGCGGCGATCGATGCGCACGTCCGGCTCGGCATAGCGCCGTCCGGTCGCAAGCGTGTCGGGTTCGACGTGGCCGACGACGGCGCAGACAAGAACGCTTCGGTACTGGCGCATGGCATCGTCGCCCTTGCGGTGGAGGAGTGGAAGGGCAGGGAGGACGAATTGTTGAAGTCGGCTTCCCGTGTCCATGCCCTGGCTGCCGAGAGCGGCGCCGAGATCGACTATGACAGCATCGGCGTGGGTGCTTTCGCTGGCGCGCACTTCAAGGCGCTGAACGACGAGAAGGGCATCAACATCGCCTACCACCGCTTCAATGCCGGGGGCGAGGTGTTGAACAAGGACAAGCGGATCGACCCGGCTGACCCGAAGTCGCCGCTGAATGGCGACTACTACGCGAACATCAAGGCGCAGGCCTGGTGGGGCGTCTCCAGGCGCTTCCGCAGCACCTACAACGCGGTCACCAAGGGCGAGCGCATCGCGGAGGATGACCTGATCAGCATCTCCAGCGACTGCGAGCACCTGGACGCGCTGATCGACGAACTGTCCACCCCGCGCCGGGACTTCGACAACCGGGGCAAGGTGAAGGTCGAGAGCAAGAAGGATCTGGGCAAGCGTGACGTGGCGTCGCCGAACAAGGCCGACGCCTTCATCATGGCGTTCGCCCCGCGATCCGGCTCGCCGCTCAGCTACGCCAACGTGGGATGACCAGATGACCAACGTCGTCCCGCTCCATGACTCGCTGCGAGCGACCATCGGCGGGCTCGGCGACCCTGCGCGCGACAAGGCGGCCGGCGTCTACTACGCGCAGTCCCACCTGACCGACGAGCAGTTGCTGAACACCTACCGGTCCTCGTGGCTGGCCCGGAAGATCGTGGACGTGCCGGCTCTGGACAGCATCCGCAAGGGTCGCGACTGGCAGGCCGAGGGCGATCAAATCGAAAAGCTGGAGGCGGAGGAGGCCCGGCTCGGTCTGTGGGGCAAGCTGCTCGATGCGCGTGTCAAGGCGCGCCTATGGGGCGGCTCGGCACTCTACATCGGGACGGGGGACACAAACCCGGCCCTGCCGCTGAACCCTGAGCGCGTCGCCCTTGGGGGCCTGCGCTACGTCACCGTGTTGTCTCGTCGGGAGATCATCGCGGGGGAGTTGGACCAGGACGCTCTGTCGGAGACCTACGGGCGCCCGGCCAGCTACCAGGTGAGCGGCAACGGACGGCTCGCCATGGTCCATCCGTCCCGCCTCGTGATCTTCATCGGCAGCCCGCATCCGGACCCGTGGCTCTCGTTCGGCCCGAACCGGGGATGGGGCGACAGCGCGCTGCAATCGGTCATGTCGGCGGTGCAGAACGCGGACAGCACCGCGGCGAACATCGCCAGCCTCGTATTCGAGGCCAACGTGGACGTGTTCGGCATCGAAGGCCTGATGGACCAGGTGATGCACCCGGAGTTCCGGACGCAGCTTATGACCCGGTTCACGCTCGCCGCGGCGAACAAGGGCATCAACCGGTCCCTGATCAGGGACAAGCAGGAAGAGTATGATCGGAAGCAGATCAGCTTCGCAAATCTGCCGGAAGTCCTGCAGGAGTTCCTGATTTCGGTAGCGGGGGCATCAGACATTCCGGCTACCCGGCTGTTGGGGCGCTCGCCGGCCGGCATGAACGCCACGGGTGATAGTGATATCCGGCTCTACTACGACCGTATCCAGTCCATGCAGGAGCTGGAGATGCGCCCGGCGCTGTCTCGGCTCGATGAGTGCCTGATCCGGTCGACCTTCGGAGAGCGCGATCCGGACATCCACTACCGGTGGGCATCGCTCTGGCAGGTCAGCGACAAGGACCGCGCCGACATCCTGAAGGTTAAGGCGGACGCGGCCCGGACGATTGCGGGCACCGGCGGGACATCGCCGCCGCTGATGCCTATCGAGGCGCTGAGCGAGGCTCTGGTCAACTCCATCACGGAGGACGGCTCTCTGCCGGGCCTAGAGGCCGCCATAGACGAGTTCGGCGTCCTCGCTGAGCAGGAAGACGAGCCGGAGACGATGGTCGCGGCAGTGACGCCGGTGGCTGGGGAGGCGCCGTCCAACGCACCTGCGCGCATGGCTGCAAACGACGCGAAGCCCCGTACTTTGTACGTCCGGCGCGACGTACTGAACCGGGGCGATATTGAGCGATGGGCGAAGGCGCAGGGCTTCAGCCAAATCGTGCCGGACTTGCACGTCACCGTTGCCTACAGCCGAACGCCCGTCGACTGGTTCAAGGTCGGCACGTCATGGTCCGACAAGGTGGAGATCGGCGCCGGCGGGCCGCGCCAGATGGAGCGGCTGGGCGCCGACGGGAAGTACATCGTCCTGCTCATCACCGCGAACGAACTGGTCTGGCGCCACCGCGAAATCATCGAGGCCGGCGCATCGTGGGATTGGGCGGACTACCAGCCGCACATCTCCATCCAAATCGGCGGCGACATCGATCTTGAGAAGGTCGAGCCCTACCAGGGACGCATCGTCCTGGGGCCGGAGATCTTCGAGGAATTGAGGGCCGACTGATGCACTTCACTGACCGGCTTACGTTGGACGGCGAGATCCGCCGGACCGGCGATGGGTATGCCGTGGTCTCCGCCCGCGTGGCGCGGGCCGGCAACGTCCAGGCCTACACCGGCGCCGAGATCGGGGTGTCGGATAAGGCTGTCGTGCGCGTCTACCGTCCGGCCGATGCCGTGTTCCGTCGCGATGCGTTAGCGTCCTATGCGGGGGTCCCGGTCACCGTTGGGCACCCCGCCGGCAAGGTCGATGCCACGTCGTGGAAGGATCTGGCGGTCGGCGAGGTCGGCGACGAGGTGCTGCGCGACGGCGATTTCGTCCGCGTGCCGATGATGCTGCGCGACGCTAAGGCAATCGCGGCGGTCGAAGGCGGCATGCGCGAGCTGTCGATGGGCTACGACGCGCAACTGACCATGGCCGACGGCTTGACCCCGGACGGGCAGCCGTTCGATGCGGTCATGTCCGACTTCAAGATGAACCACGTCGCGATTGTCGATAAGGCGCGCGGCGGGCACGAACTCCGCATCGGTGACGGTGCGGTGACCTGGGGCGCAAGCCCGATTTCCACCACCGATGAGAGGAACCCGGTCATGCCGGAAGCAAACCTGCGTACGGTGGTCGTGGACGGACTGTCGGTGCAGACCACCGATCAGGGCGCCCAGGCCATCGACAAGCTCCAGAAGGCCGTTGCCGATGCGCTGGCGAAGGCTGCGGATGCCGAAACCGCGCACGCTGCCGCGATCAAGGCGAAGGACGAGGAGATCGGCTCCCTGAAGGCCGAGAACCAGAAGATCAAGGACGCCGCGCCGAAGCCGGCCGATCTGGACCGCATGGTTGCGGCTCGTGTCGCACTCGTCACCACGGCGCGCGCCATCGTGGCCGACGTGAAGGTCGACGGCCTGACCGACGCGGACATCCGCAAGTCGGTCGTCACGTCGAAGCTCGGCGCCGAGCTGGTGAAGGACGCCAGCGACGACATGATCGCCGGCATGTTCAAGGCCATCGCCAAGGACGCGAAGCCGGTCGACCCGTTCCGCGCGGCACTTCAGAGCCGCACCCATACCGCCGACAGCAGCGACCCGAAGGCCGTTGCCGATGCGGCCTATGCCAAGCGTACGGAAACCCTCCGCGGCGCTTGGGAACCGAAGACCGCGGCCTGAGCCCGGCATTCAGCAAAGGAGCCTGAACAATGGCAGTGGTGCAGAGCACCTATGCGACCACGCTCCCGGTCGGCTATCCGGGCATGGTCGCGAACGGCGAGACGAGCAATCGTATCTCGCGCACGGTCGAAGATGCCGCCGGCATCGGTTTCGGCGTCGCGGTCTTCCGCGGCTCCGGCGATCACGGCGTCACGGCGACCCCGTCCGCAGCGCTTCTCGGCATCACCATCGCCGACAAGACGCAGATGGAGTTCCCGAACTCCGACACCGCCGACGAATACGCCCAGTACGCGACCTGCGCCATCATGACGCTCGGTGTGATCTGGGTCACGGCGGGGTCGAACACGACCGATGGAGCAGCCGTCTACGTCGGTGACGGCGATCCCGATACGGCCGGCATCTTCACCGCTTCGTCCACCGGCAACGTCGCGCTCACGGGCTGGACGTTCCAGGACACCGTGTCGAGCGGCGCCCTCGTGCGCATCGCTCGCCGCTGACCCCTAACACACAGGAAAGGACAAGCCCGATGCACGCGGCCCAGTTCCTCGATGCTCAGCAGGCGCTGGGCTTCGTCACTCCCCAGTTCTACAACATCGAGCGCAACATCTACGAGGTGAAGTACCCCTCGTTCGATTATGCGTCGCTGATCCCGGTCGTCACCGAAGGCAGCGAGTGGGCGCGGGGAACCGTGTTTTACTCGATGGACAGCGCCGGCAAGGCCGAATGGATGAGCGGCGCCGGGTTCGACATGCCCTACGCCGACGTGTCCAAGACGCAGTTCGTCCATGGCTTCCACATGGCCGGCATCGGCTACGAGTGGAACCTGGAGGAAATCTCTGTGGCTTCGCTCGAAGGCATCAACATGAGCGACGCCAAGGCCCGCGCCGCCCGCCGCATTGCAGAGCAGATGCTGTGGAACATCGCGATGACGGGCAACACCGAGAAGAACTGGACCGGCCTCATCAACGACGCCAACGTGACTGCGGCGGATGTTGCCGGGAACGGCACCGGTTCGGCCACCTTCTGGGCGGCCAAGACGCCGGACCAGATTCTGGCCGACATCAACGGCGGCATCACCGGCATCTACACCGGGACGCAGGAAACCGAGATGGCCAACACGGTCCTGCTGCCGACGGCAATCTTCCAGTACCTCGCCTCGACGCCGCGGTCGTCCACGTCCGACACGACGATCCTCAACTTCCTGCTGGCGAACAACGCCTATACGGCGGAGACGGGCCAGCCGTTGACGGTGCGCGCACTGCGGGCGCTTGCGACGGCCGATCCGGGCGGCGACGGCCGGGCGGTCGTCTATCGCCGCGATCCCGAGGTGCTGCGGTTCCACCTGCCTATGCCGCATCGCTTCCTTCCGCCGTTCCAGAAGTCGTCCATGACGTGGGAAGTCGCCGGCATCCTGCGGACCGGCGGTACCGAGATCCGACTGCCCAAGGCGGTCCGGTATCTCGACGGCATCCTGGATTCCTAACCCTAACCACCGCGCGGCTAAAGGAGAGATCGACATGGCCTACACGGTCAAGAACATCGCGCCGGGGCCGCGCGGCATCCACACCCCGACCGGGCTCAAACTGCTGGAGCCCGGCGAGGTGCGGGACGACATCGATCTGTCGGAGGGCGAGTATCGCAATGCCCTCACGACGGGGCATTTCGAGATCAGCGGCGGGGAGGCGTCCAAGGCGCCCGGCGGCCGCGACGAAGCCATCCGCGAGACCATCGCGGCTCTCGGCAAGGACGACTTTACGAGCGCCGGGAAGCCGCAGGTGGACGCCATCAATACGCTGCTCGGCGACGAGTTCGAGCATGTGACCGCTGCAGAGCGCGACGCGGTCTGGGACGAGATGCAGGCCTGACCGATGGCGGGCTATGGCGACGACACCGAATTCGCGGCGTGGCTGACGGCGAGGGGCTATACCCTTCCCGATAGCGCGCCGGATGCGGCCGTGCTGCGCGAGCGCGGATCGGTCTACATCGACGGCACCTACGCCGAACGGTGGCCGGGCACTCCGACGGGCGGCATCGACCAGGAGCGGGCATGGCCGCGCACCGGAGCGACCGATGTCTACGGCAACGCGATCGCCAGCAATGCCGTCCCGACGCGCGTCGAGCACGCCTCATACGAGGCGGCATGGATCGAGGCCGGCAAGCCGGGCTCGCTCGGCCGCACCTATACCGCGGCGCAGGACAAGGTTCTGACGCAGGTGGACAAGATCAAGTGGGAGGTAGTCGGCGACGCTTCGGGCAAGGGCGCCAATGTGCCGGTCTCCACGGTCATCGAGGGCCTGCTGTGGCCGCTGCTGACCTCGCGCATCTGGTCAACCGTGCTGGCGGTCTGACATGAGCGAGGACTGGTCCGCCGTCGCCGCAGAGGTCGCGGAGGCAATCGCGTCGGTGGGCGACGTGTCGCAGCCGCAGGGCTGCCCGGCCACGCTCCGCAAGATGACGGCCGGCGGCGGCGACCCCTGGAATCCCGGCGATCCGACGCCGACCGATACGACGCTGCGGGTGGTGGAGACCATCAACCAGAAGCGCGACCGCGACGGGGCGCTCATCGGAGAGCCGCGCCGCACGCTGCTGGTGGCGGTGTCCGGGGTGGTGCCGAGCGATGACGACACCATCGCCGTTGGCATCGAGGCGGCCGACGTGGCGAGCGATACGGTATTCGAGAACATCATCGAGGTGCGGCCCCTGAGCCCGGCGGGGGTGGATCTGCTCTACGAAATTGACCTCGCAATCTGATGCCGCGCAAGACCGACCAGCAGCTTCTCGACGAACTTCTGGCGCAGTACGAGGGGACCATCCGGCAGGCCTTCCTTGAGGCCATCGAGCAGATCAAGTCGGACATCGTCCTGCGCATCATCATCGAGTTCCTGGAGCGGGGCGACGTGTTCGGCGCGGTCGACGCCATGCAGATCGAAGCGGGCAGCTTCCCCGGCCTGGAGCGGGCGTTCCAGCAGGCGTATTTTGGCGGCGGGCAGGCGACGGTCGACAACTTCCCGCTGGTGAAGGGGCCGGACGGCAACCGGGTCGTGTTCCGCTTCGGCGTGCGCAACCCGGCTGGCGAGGCGTTCCTGCGGGAGCATTCGTCCACCATGGTGACGCGCATTGCGGAGGATCAGCGCGAGGCCATCCGGCAGCACCTCACGACGGGGCTGGAGGCGGGCCGCAACCCGCGCCAGACGGCTCTCGACGTGGTCGGCAGGGTGAACCGTGCCACCAACCGCAGAGAGGGCGGGATAATCGGCCTCACGGCGCCCCAGGAGCGCTATGTGACGGCCGCGCGGGCCGAACTGCTATCCACGGACCCCAAGGACCTTACTGCTTATCTGGAGCGATCCAGGCGCGATAAGCGGTTCGACCGGACGGTGCGGAAGGCGATCAAGGAGGGTAAGTCGGTCGACGCCGCGATGGTCGACAAGATAGTCGGCCGCTACTCGGATCGGCTGCTTGACCTGCGCGGCGAGATGCTGGCGCGGACGGAAACGCTCACGGCGCTCAACAAGGCCCGCGACGACGCGATCCGGCAGCAGATCGCCGAGGGCAAGATCGACGCGCAGGATATTCAGAAGATCTGGCGCAGCGCCCACGACGCGCGGGTGCGCCTGACGCATGCGGTCCTGGACGGGAAGACGGCGCCGATGGACGGCGTGTTTCACAGCCCATCGGGCGCGGTTCTGATGCATCCCGGTGACCCGAAGGCGCCGGCATTGGAGACGGTCGGCTGTAGATGTGTATTGGAATACCGCGTAGATTGGATCGGCGCGCTGGCGCGTAAGCAGAGAGCGGCGTAAAATAGACGGGCCGATGCGGTGGTGGAACACCGGCACCGGCCCTGACCAACACGACGATGGAGCGTCGATATGGCTACCACCCGTATATGCGGGATCCCCGACTGCGGCAAGCCAGTGCTGGCTCGGGCGCTGTGCGCGATGCATTACCAGAGAGCGAGGGCGGCCCAAAAGAAGGGTGGTCCGCCGCTGCCCGACAAGGCGGTTCGGGAGTGCGTGCGGAAGCCTTTTCGAGCGTGTGCGGCTGACGGGTGCGAGCGCGCGTCTATCTCGCGAGGGTATTGCCAGAAGCATTACGTCCGCTGGAAAAAGCGCGGAGACGCCTCTGACGAGGCGCTGCACCCCCGCCATCGGCATGTTCAGAAGTGGATGGACGCTCACAAGGACTATAGAGGCGAGGATTGCCTACGATGGCCGTTTCATGTTGGCGACCATGGGCGCGGGGTAACCACCCTGAACGGTTCCAACATAAGCGCACCCCGCGCGATGTGCATCCTGGCGCACGGTGAGCCACCCACACCGGCGCATCAGGCCTCGCACTCTTGTGGCAAGGGCCACGAGGGATGCGTCAGCCCGCGGCATCTGCGCTGGGCGACCGCAAGCGAGAACGAGGCTGATAAGATCGATCACGGCACGGTTCGCAGGGGCTCGAGCATCAACACCGCGAAGCTGACCGAGGCGGACGTGAGGCAGATCAGGGAGCTATACGACAGTGTCGGGCGGGCTGCGCTGGCGAGGCGCTATGGCATCCTGCCAACGACAGTGTGGCAGGTAGCGACCCGCCGCTCATGGGCGTGGCTCGCCTGATGGACGGCTTCGCCGCTACCGTGGGGGAATGGGCGGAGGACGTGAAGGGCGCCATCGAGGCGATCTGGCGGGAGAGCATCCAGGCGGTCGAGGCTGAGGCGCAGAAGCCGCGCGGGGCAGGCGGTCGGATGAGGATCAAGACCGGCTTCCTCCGCGCCTCGCTGATGGCGTCCACGTCGATGATGCCGCCGATCTCGCCTACGTCGAAGCCTGTGGACGGCCAGACGTACGCCTACACCGGTCAAGAGGTCTCGGCGGTCATCAACGGGGCCAAGCTGGGGCAGACGATATTCATGGGCTACACGGCGGCCTACGCAGCGCATCGCGAGTATGGCGCCCGCGGGCAGCCGCCGGATGCCTTCGTGCGGACGGCCGCGCAGAAGTGGCCCCAGATCGTTGCGGCGAAGGAAGCCGAACTCAAGGGCCGTCTGGGTCTCGCATAGTCGGGAGGCGGTCGGCGTTCTGCTCACCCGCCATGAGCAAGCCTAGCTGGAGCAGTCGCAGAGCCCGCCGTGCAGCCTTCAGGGCCGTGTCGGCGCGCACCGTCTCGCCGTCGGCATTGCCGAGCGCGAGCCACGCCGCATGCAAGAGATCGTAGGCCTCGTCATCGGTGAGGCGCCTGGGGCCGGTCATCGGGACGGGAGACTAGCCGAGTGGCAAATGCCGTGGAAGCGAAGATCATGGAGGCGCTGTTCACGCGACTGTCCACGGTCGACCTTGATCCCTTGATCCCCGACCTGACAGATCGGATTGCGTGGCCCGAGCGAAATTTCACGGCGCCGGCAGACGGGAAGTATCTCGAAGGAGTCTTCATTCCCAACGGCAATGAGCGCCAGCACATCAACTCGGACGGGGCGCACCGCTTCATCGGCCTCTTGCAGGTGTCAGTGCATTGGCCGTCCGGCGTCGGTGCCGTGGCCCCAACGAGGGTCGCATGCGCCGTGGCAGATCACTTCCCGGCCGATCTGATCCTGGTCGAGGAAGACGTTGCGGTGCGGATCACGAAGCGCCCCGACGTTGCAGAGAGCATGACACAGCCCACCGGCCCAATGGTGCCGGTGACCATCGACTACGAGGTCTACGACTAGCCCACCGCCCTCCCGCACAAGCTGTCTAATCACTGGCGTCCTTCGGGGCGCCTTTTTTCATGAAAGGTGCCCGAAATGGCCAAGATGTACCCCGTCGCGGGCTGCAAGTTCTTCATCGGCAATGCCGCGATTGCTGACCAGGATGACGCATTCGACGCCGCCGACTTCACGTCCGTTACATGGACCGAGGTCAAAGGTTGGGTGCAGATGGGTGCCGTTGGCGACGCCGCTGCGCTCGTCACGTCGGACCAGATCGGCAGCGCGCGAACGAAGAAGGCCAAGGGCACGCGCAACGCCGGCTCGATGGAGAACGTCTTCGACGTGGTCGCCGACGACACCGGCCAGCTCGCGATGATCGCCGCGGAGCAGACGGACGACAACTACCCGTTCCGCATCACCTACAACGACGCGCCGCTCACCGGTTCGGCCCCCACGCCTTCGGAGAGCCTGTTCATCGGCATCGTCATGTCGCAGGCCCGGCAGGGCGGCGGCGCCAACGATCCGCGGCGTCGGAACTTCAACATCGAGATCAACAGCAACATCGTGCCCGTCGCCGCCGCAACCGGCGCCTAAGGAGCCTGAGCCACATGGCTGAACCCAAGAAGACCAGCGATACGGTCGACCTCGCGCAGTTCGACGAGATGCAGAGGCGCCAGGAAGACGGCATCGACGTGAAGATCCTCTCGGCGGACGGCCGCAAGCCGCTCGGCTTCACGATCAAGGTTGCCGGGCCGGACAGCGAGCGAGCGATGCAGGCGCGCGAGCAGATGGCCGACGAGATGGTCAACGAGGCGGACAACTCCATTGCCGGACTCCGGCAGCGGGCGCAGTACGCCATCAAGTATCTCGGCAAGGTCACGATGGGCTGGGGGCCTCGCGTCGTCGTCGGCGGCGAGGAACTGGCCTACTCGGAAGAGAACGCGACGAAGCTGTATCAGCGGTTCCCGTTCATCCGTGACCAAGTCGACGCAGCGAGCAGCAGCCGCGCCCGTTTTTTGAAGGGCTGATCGCGGCCCTGCGGAGGGCGGTGGAGGCGCGCCAGGACGGCAGGGCGTCCATCATACCCATGGCGGGGGATCGGGCGTGGTCGGTCTTCTGGCGGCTCGACGCGCGCCGCACGGGGAACGGCTACGGGGCCAACGCGATCAGCCCGAGCGAAATCGACGCCTACGCCCGCATGTACGGTATGCGCCTGCGACGTTGGGAGCTTGACGCGCTCGACGTTATGGAGGCATCCCGGCTTCGTTGGCTGGATCGTATGGCGCGCCGTGACGAAGACGGCGAGCCGGATGTCGTCGAAGGCCAGCCAGTGACTCCGGCGCTGGTTAAGGCGCTGTTCGGGTAGCCTACTTCGCCACGCAGTCATAGACGCGGTTCCTGACGCCTTGTCCGGGCGTTTCGAACCGGAACTTGGCGATCTTGCCGTATTGCCCGCACGCATATTGCGCCTGCGGTTCGACCTTATCGGGGTCGTCCAGCACGATGTCCTGTTCAATCGTCACGGAATCCGGACCGGCGGCGGCTATCGGTGGCGTACGCACACAGCCGGCAATCAGGGCGGCGGCGATTAGGCAATAAAGGCGCATCCTTAGGCCTCCGTTCGTGGGGATCAATCAAGCGTCAGCATCTATTGCGGCGTCAAGAGGTCACGGCAGAGCCGAGGGCCGGGACTTGTGGTGCCCTGATCCTGTCGCTCGACGGCGGCGATCATCTCTGCCGCTGTCGGCGACGTGACGCCGGCATCGGCGAGGATCTTGGGGACATCGGCCTTTGCCCTCGCATACGGCTTCGCGTCGTTGATCGCCGGGGCGCAGTGGTAGGCGACGGTGAGGCGCCAGCCGGCAAGGTTCACCGCGGCCTGCTGTTCGGCCGTCAGTGCATTTGCGGCAGTCGCCAAGCCGCACAGCGTCGCCGCCAAAATCATCGCCTTCATCCCCGATCCCTATCCCGCAACTACGAGGCGCAGCAGATATGACCGTCGCCCGCCTCGGTTTCGAGGTCCAGTCGAAGCAGGCCGAAGAAGCCGCGATCGATCTGGACAAGCTCACGGACAGCGCGGGCAAAGCCCAGCGCGGCGCCCGTGGTGTTACGGCGGCGTCCAAGGAAATGTCGGCCTCGATGCAGGCCGTCACCGCCATCCTGCGGGACATCGAGCGGCACACGTCCATCATGGCCGCGGGCTTCATGAAGGGTAGCGGCGCCATGAACGCCGTCGATGGGGCTGCGCAGCGTGCCGGGAAAGCCCTGGACGGTGCCTCGCGCGCGGCGACGACGACCGAGGCCGCGACCACGGGCATGACGAACGCCACCACCGGTGCGGCGGCTGCGGTGGACCGGCTGGTGGTCGAGGCGACGGACGCGACCAGGGTCGTGGACGCCATGGGGGCCGCAAACGACCGGGCCGCGACATCGGCCATGCGCCACATGCAGGCCATCGAGCAGTTGACCGCGGCGGAGCGTCGCATGACGCCGGGCGCCAACACGTCGCGCGGCACCGACATCGACGCCTACGGGGCTGAACTTGACCGACTCCGAGCCAAGTACAACCCGGTCTTCGCCGTGTCGAAGGCCTACGAAGCCGAACTGGACCAGATCAACTTCGCCCATCGGGTGGGTGCGATCACCGCGCAGGAACAGGCCGCGGCCCTGGACCGGCTGAACGCGCAGTATACGGCACAGGTCGGGGCGGTGAACCGGGCAACCGGCGCGCTAGACATGAACAACGCGGCCATGCGGCGCGGCGGCACGGGCGTAGAGGCCGCTTCATTCCAGCTTCGCAATCTCCGTTATCAGCTGTTCGACGTGGCGCAGACTGCGGCCCTCGGCATGAACCCGCTGCTCATCCTGATGCAGCAGGGGCCGCAGATCGCGCAGATTTACGGGCCGGAGGAGGGCGGCGTCGCGCGGGCGTTCCAGGAGACCGGGACGATGCTGACGCGCATGGTCGTGCGTGCAGGGCCGGCTATCGCGGTCATCGGGACGTTGACGGTGGGTGTCGCCGCGCTGCGAAGCGAGATCAACGAGACCAAGGGCGCGACGGTCTCGATGGGTGATACGATGCTGGCGATATTCCAGATGCTCGGCAGCGGCATCGAGTCGGCGTTCAAGCCGGCAATTGAGACGGTGAAGGCGCTGTTCTCGTCCTTCTGGAATGAGACGGGCGACCTCGCGCGCGACATGTTCAACGACATGGCGCGAAGCGGGGCTGCGTTTGGCAGTTCGACGCGACGGGAAATCGAGGTGCTGGGCGCCTATTGGAATGCCGGCGTCACGATGATCAAGCGGGCTTGGGAACTGCTGCCGGGCGCTCTCGGCGACCTGACGATGCAGACGGTGAACAACGTCATCGGCGGCATCGAGGACATGGTCAACGGGGCTATCTCGCGCATCAATGCCCTCATCGACCTCGTCAACAAGATCCCCGGCGTTGAACTCGGCAAGATGTCGACGGTGACGCTGGGGCGTCCGCAGAACATCTTTGCCGGGCAGTCGGCATCGTTCGCCAACGCCATGGCCAGCGCGAGCGCTGAAGCGTCCAAGGCCGTCGAGAAAGCCAACGCCGATCACGAGCGCCGCATGGCCGGTATCGGCAAGTGGGATGCTTTCGGCGACCTGCGCACCCGTGCCATGGCGAACGACCGCGCCAACGACAAGCCGGACAAGGGGGCGAAGAAGGCAGCAGACGAGGCCGCGCGCGCTGCGGAGAAGATCCGCGGCGAGATGCAGAGCATTCAAAGCGCCGTCAACTCGTTCGACCTATCCAAGATGGGCGACGTTGCCCAGGCGGTGGCGCCGTGGTTGGAGCGTGCCGGCCAGCTTCGCGAGGCGATCGAGAGCGGCGTTCTGCCGGCGAAGGATCTGGCGAACGCCCACAAGCTGCTGGAGGAGACGTTCCGCGTAGCCGCACAGGCCGCCGACGAGGCGCGCACGAAGCTGATGGGGATCGGCGACGAACTGGTCCGGCAGCCGGATCTGCTGCGCGAGGAAATCAACGCTCTGGACCGCAGCCAGGGCGCCTACGACCGCCTTATGGACGCGCGGAAGCTGAATGCCGACGTGATGGCCTACGAAAAGGACCTGCAGGACGCCGTCGCCCGCGGCTACGTGATCCAGGGCGATACGGTCGAAGGTCTGGTCCAGAAGTACCGAGGCCTCACGGAAGAACGGAACGCAGCCGCCGTCGTGCGCGACGTGACCGACAAGGTGGCGAACGACAACCTGCGGGAGCAGAAGGCGCTGATCGGCGGCTTCATGTCGGACGTGAAGTACGGGCTCCAGCAGGGACATAGCGCGTGGGAAGCCTTCGGTGACGCGGCGACCCGCGCACTGGACCGGATCACGAACAAGGCCCTGGACGATCTGATCGACAAGCTGCTGGAGGTCCAGAACGTCGGCAGCGGCAGCGGCGGAAAGGGCGGCCTGCTCGGCAGCCTGATCAGCCAGGGCTTCTCGTTCGTCACCGGATTGTTCGGCGGGTCCACGGCGTCGCCGGGCCTCTCGCTTGGGCGGGGCGACACGACCGGGGCCGGCGGTGCCGGCTTCTCCTACACGTCCTACGGCGGGCCTCGTGCCAACGGCGGTCCCGTCGACCCATCGCGCTGGTACATGGTCGGTGAGAATGGCCCGGAGCGGTTCCAGCCGGACGTGCCGGGCAGGATCATCCCGAACCACAAGCTGCGTGCGGCTAACGACGCCTCGCCGATGGGCGCCCAGGCGCAGCAGGTCGCTCTGACCCTGACGCTCTCCGAGGATCTGAACGCCCGCATGACGCAGACGGCGGAGAACGTGTCGGTGCGGGTGGTTAAGCAGAAGTCGCCGGGCATCGTCAAGGAGAGCGTCGGCGCCGTGTACGCCGCGAACCAGGAGCGGCCGCTCCGATGACCATCAACGTCTACACATGGCCGCCGGTCCCGGTGACGGGCGCGGAGTGGACCGAAGATGCGCCGGTCCAGGTCAGCCGATCCATCACGACGGGCAAGGACTATACGTCCGCGGCTCAGAGGAAGCGGCGCATGGCGACGTTGCAGGTCGCCGCGCTCGGTCACCCCAACAACATGGGCGCCGGCTACGTCGAGGTGCTGAAGCGCTTCCTCGCGAACATCCACGCGGTGCGGCTCTACAGCTTCCCGATCAACTGGCACCTCGATGCCATACGCGACCGCGCGGCGCTCGAAAGCATGCCGCTCGGCTGGACTTCTGGCGGGAGCGAACTGACATGGACCATGCCGCCGGAGACGCTGGTCTGGTATTCGAACGTCCCGCTCACCGGCGTTGTGGGCACCTCGGGCGGCTGGGATATCGTGACTGTGTCCGGGCTACCGGCGTCGCGGCTGGTCGCGCGGCCGGGCGACTTCGTGAAGGTCCAAGAAGATCCGGCGGACACCGGGGCTGTCGCGCAGGTCATCGCGCCGTCGCGGTCCGATGCGTCGGGCGTGGCGATCGTGCGGCTTTTCTCGGCGCTGCCCTATGACGGCATAATCACGATGAACGCCAGCGATACCGGCGTTTTCAAGCCGATGGGCCTGCCGCGGTCGACGCAGCCGGTCGGCGCCAACTGGTACTACGACTGGTCGTTCCGTGAGGTCTTCGAGGATGAGGTTGACGGGTTCGTAGAGGTGGACCCATGGTCCTAGTCCGCGACGTAGATACCGACTTCCTGACGGCTCTTTCGGAGCCGTTTTTTTATCCCGTCATCATGGTCTACCTGGACTGGCCGGCCGGCGAGCTGCGCATGCACTCGGGCGTCGGCACGATCGATTGGGACGGCGAGGATTGGGTTGGCGTCGGGGATTTCGGCAGCGTGGCGTTGCCGGAGGAATCGTTTGGGCTTGCATCCTCTCCGGCACAGCTGCGGCTGGTCGGCTTGCCGGACGACCTGGACGACAAGCTCGAAGCGCCCATCCGAAACCGCAGGGGGATCATCTACTTCGGAGTGGTGACCGAGCGGGGCGGCAACGTCCTGATCGGCGATCCTCTCGCGATCTACGACGGCTACATGGACGCCCTCAGTGACACCGTCGAGGTGTCCGAGGAAGACGGGACGAAGAAGCTACTCCGGGGCGTGCGCCTCAGTCTCGCTAGCGGCCCGTCGCAGCGTTCGTTCGCCGAGGTCTACCACACCTACGAGGACCAGGCGCGGGCGTACCCTGCCGAAGGGACGCTGCCGAGCCTCTATCTCCAGTTCGTGGGCGCGTCGGCGTTGCCCGGCAGCGTGTCCATCACGCGGGCATCGATTGGCACCTACACCGGTGCCGACGGGGCGATCACGTCTTTCGCGAGCGGCGCCGCGCGGCTTGGGGATCGTGGCCTGCTCGTAGAGGAGGAGCGGACCAACAGCCTCGTACGGTCGCAGGAATTCAACACGACGTGGACAATCGTCGGCGCGACGGTAAGCGCGGACGCTGCTGCGGCGCCGGACGGCACGACGACCGCCGACAAGCTGATGGAGGCAGCGGCCGCGCTTACCGTCGCG
>Ga0196901_1000051_pt1 | contig 49325 bp, 57 predicted proteins | sample CB_VirMetaG_FD_169099 | JGI IMG/M metagenome (GOLD analysis project Ga0196901, IMG submission 169099) | Freshwater to marine saline gradient viral communities from Chesapeake Bay - CB_1504_1 Viral MetaG (v3) (version 3) | ecosystem: Environmental > Aquatic > Marine > Coastal | place: USA... | reverse complement strand
CGGTGCGATGGCTGCTGGATTCGAGTAGAGCGACTGGAGGTTGAGATGAAACACCTGGACGAGCACCAACAATGACTTTCTTCTACACGGTTTATTGGTTTGCGCCGACTACTGTATTGATTGGGTGTTGATATGGCTATTTCAGACGATTGGACAATTGACTACGACGCAAAGACGATTGAGCATACCAGTGGCTCGACAATCTACACGGTCAATGCGCTGTATTCGTATTTGCAGGACACGTTCGACGAATTAGGCCAGCTTGATGACGATGTGCCTATGTCGGCCCAAACGCCCACGGAGTACAGCCTAATCAACGGCTGGGACTTCGGCACGCCTGCCACCGACATTCAATATCTGTACGGCGGCGCGATTACGCGGACTTCAGATGACACGGTATGGGCCAACATTTATTCGGTCGGTTCGCCGCTGCAAGCATCAACGCAAATCTATATCGCGCAGAACGGATCGGTGCTAACCGGCTGGTGGACAACCGGCCACATAGACGTACTGATAAAGGTCAAGGACGCGGGATCACTGATCGACAGCGGAAACCTGATCGTGCTCGCCCGAGAGCTAGGGGATCGGTACACGTTTTTTGATGTGACCGCGACCGGCGGGCGTGCGGTGGCGGCTATCTCGACCGAGGACGACATCAACGACGACGAGACCGGCGGTGCCGTTACCGGAGTGGTGCTGGGGTTTGTGGGCGGCTACACGGCGGACGTGGACGGTGACTCATCCAACGAAACCTACGATGTCGATGTGGACTGCGGCGGGAACACCCTGGCCGACGTCTATACCTACCTAAAGTACATCACCCGGCGCGGCTCGACCACGGACCTGGGCGGCGTGCAGGGCCAGCAGTACAAGGCGGCGGATGCGGCCTATACGCCCATTGCCAGCGCCCCCTTCGGTACATTTGCGGGCGGTATCTTTTTTGGCGCACGCGGCGTACTGGTGCGCAACATGCACGGTAACGACGCCAACAACATCGTGCTGATCGACGCCGGTGGCACGCAGCGCACGCCGCCGGTATCCATCAATATCACCATCGACAAGGTGGTAAGCGGTGATCGAGTGGCGGTGTTCCGCCTCACCGGCGCGGGCGGCAGCATCGACACGTCTGAGTACACCACGGCGGCCAGCGGCAACAGCAGCGGCAGCGGCACGGTGACGGTCACGACCAGCATCAGCGCGGACACTCCCGCCAGCGGCACGCTGCGCCTGGGCACGGCCCGCACACGCTACGCCTATACGTCCTGGGCGGGTTCTGTGTTCACACTGTCCGGCACGCTGGGCGAGGACAACAACAGCGTGAGCGCCTTCGTGCCGCTCATCGACGAGGAGGCCAGCGGCACATCGGTCAGTTCCGCGAGCATGACCTACGGCAGCGACATCGCGGCGTTGGTGCGAGTGCGCAAGTACGGCATTTTGCCCTTCGAGGTTGAAACGACTATCGGCAGCACGGGCGCGACGGTCTCTGCGATTCGCACGACGGATGGCGTGGTGAGCTGATATGGCGGATAAGTTCATTATCGACGGCGCGACCTACTGCGGCGACGGCACCACGTCTAGCGAGGCGGCATCGGCGGGCGCAGCGGGAGCCTGGAACGATATTTCTATATTTGCCGGAGAAACCACTCCGGCTTATGGCACGTTGGCGGCTGGGGATCGTGTCTATGTTCGCTCGCTGGATTCCTCCGGGTCTGCAATAACAGTGACAGCGAGCGCGGCAGCAACGTACATCGGCAGCGCGGCAGCAACATCTGCCGATCCTATTGTGTGGGTCATCGACGCGGGCGTTATTTGGTCTGGCGTCGAAGGCACGATAGAGCTGGAAATTACCGGCGATAATGTCGGTTTTCGTGTGCGGTCATATAACCATATTCTAGGGAAAGACCTAAATTGGGAGGTTATTTACAAATGGGTAACAAACAGTAGCACGGCGACGCTTCTTGGCTTGGACCACGGCACGCGAATTGTCGGTTTGTACCTGGATAACACCCTGGATGGGTCAGGCGTTTCTGGTGGTGGCTATAAGCTAATCGCGGCTACAAGTAACACAGGATCAGGTTCTTTATTCTCAATCGAGAACTGCTATATCAAGTATCGGTATATCTACCAACAGCCGTTTGAGGGTACGCAATACGGCACGATGAATTTTATAAATTGCACAATAGAAAAGACTGACTTGAATGAAGACGACGATTTTTTCGTACAGCCAGGGTCATACGGAGGCTGTGTGCGGTTTGTCGGCGGCGCGTTGATTGGCGATGGGATACCCGAAGGCTTTTTGCTTGTTGGAGGGTCTGGCACGGGTGGCGATGTGCACTTTTTAGGATTTCAGTATCCTCGCTATTGTCAGGTGCGGCATACAGGTAGCCCACGATGGGTCTATTCGCAAGGGGGCGATGGACTGGGCGGCATTTATGTTTCCAGCCCTTACGGCGATCTCGATTCGAGAGACGATGGGTATTACCCCTATCTAAACGCTGCACGCCCGGATAGTTCAAGCACGCCCGTTTCGTGTCGTTTGTACGCACACAGCGCCTCTGCCAACAGAGTATTCCCGCTTCCGCCGTTTTCTAAAATCTACACGCAAAGCGCCGCTGCAAAAACTATAACGCTTTATATGCTGGTCAATACGACCTATGGCGTGCCAAATAAAGAAGAGGCGTGCATCCATGTCTGTTATACCGACAGTGGCGGAACGGTACGGAACGAAACGACCTATGAGATTGACGGCGGTTCGCTGGATTCTGGATCGGCTGGCTGGTCCGCCACCACTTACGGCGCGGCCTCGTTTACGTCGGTAAAACTGGCGCTTACCACCCAGTATTCAATCAAGCAAGATACGGCGGTACTCGTAACGCTGATGTGGGCCAAAACGGCCAACACGTCAGAGGATGTCGTATTCATCTGCCCTGACGTTGAGTTCTCATGAGTACCGTCGCGTTTGGTGCGTTCATGGTTCATTCCGGCATCCAGACCGGGCGCACCCTCGATGATGCGGGCGTGGTGGTTACGCTCAACCGCCTGCCCGCCGACCCGTTGTTCTATTCGGACGTGACGTTGGAAAATATCATCGTAGGGTCGCGCTATTGGCTGGTGCCCAATGCGGACGAGTCCAATGTGCTGGCGTCTGGCACGGCGGCGGCCACCACGGTTGAGTTGACGGGTATTCCGGTGTACGCCAACCCGCAACTGCTGCAACTGCGCGTGCGAAAAGCCAGCTCCGGCACCAAATATTTGCCGCTGCGCACCTATGCGCACCAGGGCAGAGACGGCGCATTTTTCTATGTGTCGCAGATTGTCGATTCGATTGTGGCATGAGCGAGCGTTACGATTACGGCGGCACGGCCTGGGGTGTTGGCCCGGAGTTGAGCGCCAAGCGCCTGATGATGGATGGGCAGGAGGCCGAGCTGGCCTTTGTGCTGATTGCCCGCAACGTCCACGGCATGAAATACGATTATTCGCGCATGATCTGGCGGACCATGAAAATGCCGATTGAGATCGGCGTCGATGGCGCGTGGTATTGGGTGCCGCCGTACCTGCATTTAATTGACGGGGTGAACGGTGGCATTGGTATTTGACCAACCTAACGCGCTGATCGAAGTCACCAACCCGCAGGTGACGGTGGATATACAGACGCTCATCGACGCGATACGCGCCGAGGAGGCGAGCGAACTAGGGATCACCTATCCGGCCATCGCTGGGGCCAGCGGCAAAGAGGATTTGGGCGATAGCGTGGCGGTGGGCATTACGACCGACCTGCTGAACAACTGGCAGCTCCATTTCTGGGAAGGCAATTACATCGCCAAGATCAGCGGCGGCAATTTGGTGGGCGGTATCGGCGGCGATCCCGTGGCTTATTCGGCGGGCGTGCAGGTTTTGCTGATACAGAGTGCGGCGTCCACGGTAGTTTCGGTGGGCGGTTCGGCGTTGACATCGACTGAACACGACCAATTGATGGGACTGATCAACGGACTCACATCCGAGCAATCGGCAGAAATGTCCGCCATCTACAAGTCGCACATGCATAGGCGGTCCCGTAATGCGACAACCCGTGTCATTACTGTTTTCGAAGATGATAACGTGACGCCATTTGCTGAGTTCGACTCGAATGACGACATTAGCGAGATCACGCCGAGATGATGAGATTCGGCCTAAAACGCCCCGTGTATTCGTTTGGACTCGGCGTTGTTGATAGCGTAATTTCTGATGTGCGGGAGTTAATACGCCGAGCATCTGGCATCGCCCGGCGGGTAATTGTGGAGTCCAGACTATGGAACTAATACGGAAGTCATCTGCAATAACGCCAGTTGTTCACTTTTCGTCGTTGGCGATTCAGTACGCACAACTGGCGTCGCATCTGAGTGCATCGGCTATTTTTACATCGCCTGCGACATTGACAAAGACACTCTCCTCGCCACTGTTTGAGGATTCTGTAGAATGAACACGGGAATACACGTTGGCGATGTTGGCACTGTGATCGAACTCGATACGGGCGTTGACATATCAACGTCGACCACAGTAGGGATTAAATACAAAAAACCGGACAACAGTACCGGAGAATGGGCCGGATCAGTGTCTACGATTGATGGCGTGCAAAGCGGTGTAAGCTACACGCTGCAATCGGGCGACGTCGATCAGGATGGCGTGTGGGTACTCCATGCCCACGTTGTCATGCCGACATGGCAAGGGCACGGCGGGCGCGTCGGCGTCACCATTTACCCGATCTAATCCTATGGCCGACAAAGACCTCGAGCTAAAACTGCGCATTACCGCCGACGGCCTACGGAAGTTACACCTACACCGGACAGGCTGCGAACCTGCTCGCAACTTACGTCGTAGCTGCCGCGCAGGGTTCTTACACCCTGACTGGACAAGACGCGACGCCGCTAGCTCAGCGTCCGCCCAAGCGCCAGTGACTATAGCTACGACGACTATAGGTACTATGTTAGGAACCTACCCGGAGTGACATAACACTATGCAAAACGAACGCGGTAAGACTTTTATTAACTACGGCACGATAGACTCTGAGCGGGGCACGATAATCTTCCCCGACAACGCTATCACTCGCACGAAGCTGTCGCTAGTTGAAATGGCTAAAGCGATCCCTCTGACGTCAATGCGCGTGTGGGACGCTTTGTCTTCTCTCTTACCTAGTGCCGCAGCGAACGATGACTTGGGCCTGATTACTGGCACGTGGGCGACTAACAGCCCTGTGCTTCAGGCGGGCGATCTAAAGACCGCAGGGTCGACAGATCGGTATGCGGCGTTCGAAGTAGAGCTGGAGGATAACTTTACCGCAGGGGATGATTTTACTCTGCGATTCTATGCGGGCATGGCGGATAACGCCGCTGACACGAGCGCGACGCTCGACTTAGTTGTGTATGCTCCCGACGGCGACGCGGGTTTGAGTTCTGACCTGTGCAGCACAGCAGCGCAAAGCATTAACACGACGACGATGGCTAACTATGACTTTGTCGTAGACACGTCTGGTTTAACCTCGGGTGACTCTTTACTCTGCCGTGTGCACGTTAATGTCAATGACGCAGCCGGAGCCAGCGCGGTAACGGCTCAGATTGGTTCGATCCAGAAGCTGAGAGAAATTCGTGGCTAATGCGCGTAACAGGCCCACATACGAACAAATATAAAGGCGACAAGGACGCCGCCAAGGAGTGGCACAAATTTGCTCTCAAGTTGCTAGGCCAGCTTGAGGCTCGTATGCGCAAGACTAACCAGACACGTGGCACGTGGCGGCGTACTACGGTTGACGGTACGCGTATAGAGGTCACTTCGATTGCGTCGGTAGCCAAAGCTGCACCGATCAGGATTGTTCGAGTTTATAGCCCGAGTCTGAGTCTGCACGAAGCGACAGAAACATACTACTATTACGGGATAGAGTCTGGGCTTCTATTATTCACCGCAGCTACGTCTATATACGGCACTACGATCTACGGAAATTTTCCCCTCGAAGTTTACTTAGGCGAAGGGCTCGACGGGTACGTTACTGGTGGGGGTAGTAGCCTTCCAGGATACGACGAAAACCGTTATTTGTTCTGGGGGTACAGAGAGAGCGATCCCCCCGGCGCGTGTTTATCGTGGCCAGATACGTTTCCTCTAAGTGATGAGAATAGTTATACATCCGAAGGGTTTACTACTTCTGGTGCGTTAGCTTCCACCCAGGGGCACATAGTAAGTCCTACTTGGTACACAGGAAAAGCTAGATTTGCCGCCCAATGTAAACTCCAAGCAGGGCATTCCATAGGCGAAATATCTCCTTGGCCTAGTAGCCCCCGTGCTTTTATTGATTGTAATCTCGGAGTAAACGATGCTGTTTTTCATGATGGGCAATATAACTATTGGTTAATAAGGACAGATTCTTCGGGCTGCAAAGCCGTGAAGCTCGCACCGTCGGATGAGTGGGAAGGTGGCGAGTGTCTAAAAGAAATGCTTACTGGCGGCTTACTTAGTGCTGACGATGAGATTCGCATCGAGGGCTACTATTTGTCGCTGCTGATCCCTGTTGATGGGTCAGAAATAGAGGTGTTGACTTCAGCGGAGCTGGAAGACGTCTATGAAGGGGGTAAGGTTGCTTGGGGGCCACACGGTTGGAAATATTCGCCACAAACGGAGTACGACGACCCAACAGAGGGCATGATAACTACTTGGCGAGAAGCCGACGGCTCAACTTCTGGAGCATACTACACAACAGTATGGCTCTATAAAATAGTTTTTGATGTTACGGAAAATAACGTAACGGCAACAATTAGCGAAGAAGAAAGCGGAGATTTCTTCCCGCATCCAGGTGCCGACTATTTGTTTATCCCGATTAGTGGTACGGCGCTCCCCTATTGGTGGAACTGTTTATCTAGCGGATATGTCTCTAAGGGGAACGATACTGCGTTCTACGCGTTTTGGAGTAGGGATAAAAACGACTGGGAGATTATGCGATATACCTATGAATATCACTCATCTAGTGCGACATTAAATTACGCTAGTTTAGCAACTGAAACATGCACCCAGATGTCCCAGCTCATTGAAACATACCCAGCCGGTTCAGCAACCACTGGGTTTACTTTTGATCAGCACCCCGACTGCAATATTACGTTTCTGACCGAAGGGACTTATGATAGTTACGAGCGCGTGTACGAATGGGCAGTGGAGGGGACTGTCAATTGCAACTGCGCTCGTGATGTATATGTTTACTGTCACGGGCTGTGCGGTTCCAACCCTTTTTGGTGGGTAGCTGTAAATAATGCAGCAAGGTGCCAATGGTTTTCGCTCTCTCACACAGACTGCTACTATATTGAGCACACTATAGGTAGCGGTACTTGCATAACATATAGGCGTTATATGCAAAACGCCTCTACTAGAAAATACTTTTTTATAACTGACGATGCAGAAGGAGTTTATGCTACCGAATCTGTTTATGGAGTTAATGGAATATACGAAGAAGATATAAAAGGAAGATACCAAAACTTATTGATAAAGTCTCAGTATACAAGTGTGAATAATGGCGCAGTGCTAGGCCCGTACCAACAAGTTATACAAAGAGAGGGCAGTAACGGGGCGGATAACTGTGGTCCTGGGGAGGACGAAGGCTATTTTTATGGAATGGCTAATTGGGGACATACGTCAGTAAGCAATTTAACTGATATATGCATCGCAAACTTAGTAACTTCACACGGGAGTATAACGCTAGATGAAACAGATTCTAGCGTTTGGCGGAAAACCATTACCATTTACGAGCCGTTTTACCCTGTGTCGATGCCGTTAGACGTGTCGGCAATAGAAGGTGACACCTTTTACAAAAACTCTCCCGATGAGTATCTATGGACAGGTAATTATCAAGCGGATGAGGGAGAATTGACTAGTCGAAATAAACGATTTATCGGGTATGCATAGGTGTTAGATCGTGGTACGTATTGATGGCTTTAACTAGGCACAAGCAGTTGTCCTAGTGGTGGGCGGTGCTACTGGGAAAGTTTATGAGTACACAGGCATCCTTGTTCCTCCTAGCACGCCTGAGCCACCTGCGTGCTACGGCACATACAAGACTGGGTTCAAGGAAATACACCTGCTCAATAACCCAAATCGAGAAACCGGATAATGAAAGTCTCTGTCGAAGGTGTTGGTCCTTGGCCGTTGGGGCAAGATACAGTGTCCACCCCAACGTCTTCTGTTTTTCAGCAGCCTTCACGGCGGGACGGACCTTCGCCGCGTCTTAGACGAGCTTATAACGTCGACATTGATGCGGATGGCTGGGTTCGTATGCGCGACGGCGTAACGCAGAAACTCGCCGGTACGGCCATAGCTCGTGGGTTCTACGGCGGCGGCGTTCTGTTGCTCCAAGATGGCGCGGGTCTGTACAAAGTTACTGAAGGCGAGGCGTATTCTACGGATGAGCTAGCCAGCGGTTTATCTGGAGCGGATATAGAGTTCCATGAGTGGGACTTTGAGACGGTGTTCTGGATGGATGACGGCAGCACAGGCATGGTGTACCAGGGGGACGCCTACCCGTGGGGTCTCACAGTGCCCGCCGCTCCGCTGTTAAGCGCACAGGCAGGGTCTTTGTCGGCAGGTACGTACCGTGTTGTGTGTACGCTGGAAGACGCGCTGGGGCGAGAGCATGGTGCCACGCCTGTGGGAGAAATCACGATCTCTGCTTCTCAGGATATAGTCGTCGACCTCGATTCCCCCGACGCGTCAGCGACTTATGCTAACATATACGTATCTTCTGGCGACAACCGTGAGTCACTGCTTTGGTGCCAGCGTGTAGCAATAGGCAACCTGCCAGCAACGGTGTCTGATGTGCGAGTCTCAAGAGCCCCGTGCCGCACGCAGTATCTAAGAGGTCCGATACCCGGCAACGGTGTATCTGAGGTTAACGGCTATGTCCTTACGTGGGTCGACACGTTTGTGTTTCGTTCCGAAGGGCAGACACCGCACCTATTTGACCCTACCAACGTCATGAGCTTCGAGCACGAGGTGCGGGCTGTCGCCGCGCCGGACAACAGCGGGTTCTACGTCGCCACGGCTGGCGGGCTGTACTGGGTAGCAACCGGCGCGTCCGAGCCAAAAGACTGGAATGCGACTAAAATCAACAATAAGTGTTACGCGAAAGGGTTTTGCGTGGAGTCGACGGACAGAGTATCTGTGAGCGATGCTGACACAAAAGTTGTGCTGTTGGTCGACCAGGACGGGCTTGTAGCCTGCCTGCCTAACTCACAGGTGCGGCACGTAACCAACCGGCGGATGCGGGTCGACACAACTAACGCCACCGTTAGGTTTGCTTACAGAGACCGTGGCGAGGGCGTTAACCAGCTGCTGATAGCTGTCAACTAGGAGTGCGGTCGTGGCTGATACGATACCTGGACAAATTACAGACCTAGCGATAGCCCAGATACAAGAGGTTTTCGCTATCGCTGAAGCCTTAAAAAACGACGCCGTACTGCGCATGGACACGCTCGCTTCGTCTGCGGACACGCTGCTGTCCGCGTTGGACGGCTTAGTGTACGAACCGACGTTCGACGAGGGCATAAACCTAACCTACTCCCCGCCGACGATAGACGACACCGAGCCGGACTTTACTGGCGAAGAACCGACGATGCCGACGCTCAGCACGCAGGGCGACTTGGACCCGTTGGACTACACCGACGCTGCCTATACGCCGGAGGTTAAGACTGAGACTAAAGCGGTCCTTACCAGCACACTAGGCGGGACGGGCTTGATCTCTGATGCCGCGTACCAAGGTATGTACGATGCTGTCGAGGACGATCTAAGCCGCGAGCAAATTGAAGCTGAGCGCGAAGCGACGGATAACGGTGCACGTCGCGGCTGGAAGCTGCCTTCTGAAGCATCCCTAGCTCGACTTAACAAAGTCGCGGACATCACCAGCCGCAATCTTGCTAAGTCCAGGCTCGATCAAGTGCATACGCAGGCTACGCAGCGGCGCGAGGACATTCGCAACGCCGTTGTCGACGCTAACGCTTTTGAGAATATGTGGATCGGAGAGCACAACACTCACCAACAAAGGCTGTTAGAAGCTGCTACGGCTGTAGTGGCTAACGGTATAGCTATCAGCAACGCGTTGATTGCGCGAGATGATCTGGCCCTTAAAGCGTTTGGGCTGCAGTGGCAGGGCATCCTTACTCGCACGCAGGCTGTGTCTGAGCTGTGGAAGGCGCGGCTGGCCCCGGCGGGGTTGGAGCTGGAAAGCGAGCGGGTTCGACACCTTTACGAGACTACTAGGCTGGATAAGGGGTTCCGCTTGGAAGACGGCGAAGTGAACGTCCAGCTGCAGCGGGTTAGCCAGCTGGTGCCGCATGTGCTCGGTGTGCTGACTAACATCGCTCAGATGGTGGCTGGGCTAGGCCAAGCGGCGCTCGCCGCTAGCGACGTCGGTCTCAGCACCTCTGCTCCGTGGAGTTACTCCGAGAACCACAGCTACTGCGAGAAGGCGTGCGCATGACCGTATACGCTCTCAACGCAGAGACGCTAGGTATAAGCGAGTACAGCTTGTCAGCAGTGGACGTCGTATCCGCTGGGGAGACGTGTTACGCCCTGTCCACTACGTCGTTAGACGCGTTTTCTGGCAGTGACGACAACGGCGCGGACATCGACGCTTATGTCCAACTCGGGCGTATGCATTTCGGCGACCCGGTTATGGCGAAGACTGTGGCCTCTGTGTACGTAGTTGGCGAAGCGTCTAAAGGGGTCGTTGTTTCCGAGGACGTAGAGCAGGAAGGCGCTGAATATAGCCAGCAACACGAGGAGCCGCCGTGGTTAGGCGACGACAACGCTCGGCGCATCAAACTTGGCCGAGGTTTCGAGTCACGGTATCCCGGCGTTACGATAAGTAACTACAACGGCGGCACATTTTCTATTAAGTCCCTGTCTTTTGAACTACACACGCGCAGGCACAGAGTGAGCTATTAACATGGCTGAGAAAGATAAAGCACAAGACTCCGCAACATTGCCTGTCGATCTGCAGGGTGTCGCAGATAGCTACGCTCGGTACGCAACTGGTGCTCCGCCGGGCGCGGGGTGGACTCGTGAGGCTACTGGCTACCAGCCGGGTGGGTATCAAGCCTGGGATGCAATTGGTGCGGGCATCAATCAAGCAGTTGAAGCGGCACGCCCATACGGTGCCAGCCTTGCGCGTGACTTCGGCCCTTTTGTAGATCAGCCTACGCCGTACGGTATGCGTGGCAACAACGCTGTGGGCTTCGCTCCTCCGCCAGATAGTATGGCTGCTCCACGAGCGGGGTGGACTCGTGAGGCTACTGGCTACCAACCCGGTGGCTACCAAGCCTGGGATGCTATCGGTGCGGGTGTTAGTAACGCCGTCGAAGCGGTACGACCGTATGGCACTAGCCTTGCGCGGGATTTCGGCCCGTTTGTAGACCAGCCTACGCCATACGGCATGCGTGGCAACAACGTGTTTGGCTACAGCGCCCCAGCTGCGCCGGGGTTGAGCGCGGATGTTTCTGGCACGTTGGGTGATTGGCATACGAGAGCTGTGCAAGGTGCAGCTGCGATACCGGGTGTGCTGCAGCAGATTGGTCCTGTCCTCCGCGATCAGTTCCTTTATAACGGTAAGCCACCACAACCACAGAACCCCCAGATGCATGGGCACTCAGTCCCGTACGGCGCGACTGACGACGGCTCGACCGGCGGCGTATTGGACGCTTACGGGCCTACTGGTTTGCGTGTGGGTGCTCAGTCTCCTGTTACCTCCCCCACTGGATTGGGCGATGCCGCGATGAACTATGCCCCGCCCCCTGGTTTTGCGCCAGACGGTCGGCCAATACCCGCCCCGATGCGTGATACTAACAACTACATGGAAGCCAGCGGGGTGCGCACGGGGGCGTCGGATATTCCGCCGGAGTACAAGAACCCTGCGTTCAATTCATATGATTCTAAAAGCGTGATAGAAGGACTTCGCGCTGAGAAGCGCCTTGATGTCATTAAGCAGGCTATGGCTTCTGGGTATGGGTATGACCAAGCAAGGCAGTTGGCAGACCAGCGTGTATACGGCACGCCGCCCCCAGCGACTCCCGCTAAGACTGGCTTTGGCGCAGGCACTGCGACGGGTGTTCCTGAGAAAGCTTTGCGGCTGGACAGCCCTGAAGTGAAGGACATGCTGCAGTCGCTGCGTTGGAGCCGCGACCCGGCAGAGAAGGCGGCTATCGCCAACATGCTGAATTCTGCTATCGGCGCTAGCTACAAGCAGGACGGCAGCTCAGACGAACTCGCGGCTCAGAAACTGATTAACGACTCGCTGTACCGACAGGCGAGCATGGCGGCTGATGACCGCAGGCACCAGGATAACTATGGGCTACAAGCAGCAGCTGCCAGCCAGCGGGCCTTGGAAGCAGACCGTACGGCACAGTATCGGTCGGCGCAGGCGGCTTTAGACAGCGCTAGGTTCCAAGCGACTCAGGCGAACTCCGACAGGCAGTTCGAGGCCGACGAGACACACAGAGCGGCGCAGCGCAGGCAAGCGGACGCCACCGCGAGACGGCAGGCGGGTAAGGACCGTGCGGAGCTGGACCGGGACCCCCGGCTAGAGCAGCAGAAGCAACGCGAGTACGCACTTAAATATTACGAAGCAACCGGCAAGTGGCCTAGTTTTCGAGACCTGGGCACCGCACCTAACAACGGGGCTGTGGGGCATAACTGATGGCAGACCAGTTCGTCACGCCGTTTCACCAGTTTATACAAGCTAACGTCGAAGCGAACCCTAACGCTGATACGTTCGCACTGACAGAACATTACCGCCAGCAATACGGCGTTGGCCCAACTGAAGACGACTACAACAACTGGGTAGAGCGCTATCGTGCTTCCGCTCCAGACGATCCGTTAACAGATGACGAACTTCGTGGGACGTACGAGTACAAATACGGCGAGGTTGCGCCTGCTCCTGGAGATGTAAGCCGCGCACTGTCCGATGCGTGGTCAGAAACCAAGGGGTTGGGCGGCGGTCTGGTGGGGTATGTGGGGGATGCGCTCGGCCTTGATAGCGTGCGGGACTGGGGCTACAACACGTTCCAAGAAAACATGCAAGATGTGCAGCGTAACCAGCGCCAACAGTACGACGCTGACTACTTGCTTAACGAGGGCGGGTTTGGCGATTGGGTGGACGCCGCGCAGTATTATGGCGCTAAGGTGATACCGTCGTTGGCGGGCGGACTTGGTGCCGGGTTGGTTGGTAAGCAGATCGCAAAGGGTGTCGTTAAAAACGCTGCCGAATCTGCTATCGAGAAAGCCGCGAAAGTAGGGTTCGGTGCTGGGCTGACTGCGTATGGAACCGGCCAAACAATAGGCGAGATTTATCCAGAAGCTGTTGACGAAGCGGCTAGAACTGGCAGTGACCCTGACTTGTTACGTGTTGGTCTCGCAGGTCTGGCATCTGGCGCTGTTGAAGGGCTCAGTGATTGGATTCTGCTCGGTGCAGGTAGGTTGGCTCCCAGTCTTGGGCGTATCACCGACTTCGCTTCCAAAGGTCCGGCTCCTGTGCGAGCTGGCTCTATCGCCGCTGGTAGCATACTTACTGAAGCGGGTGAGGAAGGGCTGCAGGTTCCTCTTGAGTACCTTGGTGCTAACAAAGAAATAGGCACTGACGAGTATTACAAAGAACTGCGCCAGTCGATGCTGGCTGGTGGCCTTGGCGGCGCTGGGATTTCTACTGTTACCGTGCCGACCAACTTGCTGATCGGCGACCCGGAAGCTCGTCGCCGGGCGCAGGAAGACGCCGCTGCGGAGCTGCGCGATCAGGCTGTGCGTGAAAGCCTCGGCCTTAAAATTGGCGCTTACAACCAGCTTCAGAGCGACATTAAACAAGGCGTGGCGCAGGCTAACACGTTGGCTCGTGCACCCGCCGGGCTTGGAAGTTATGACTTGCTGCAGAACGGTGGCCTGACGAGCGAGGGCATTGACGCGACTCTAGACCAGTACGCCAAACCTGCGGACAAAAAAGAGCGTGAGCAGATCGAGAAGGAACTTACCGCTGCCTACGATGAGCCTTCTGGCACTATCGTCCGCGACCCAGTTACGCAGGTAGAGCGCGAGCTATCTGTAGGCGAGGAGCTGTATTACCGAGCGACAGGCGAAGTACCTAAAGAAACCAAGAAGGCGGACACTGCCGAGAAGCAGTCAGCACCGAAGCCTAAGACAAAGGCTCAGATCAAGCGCGAGGAGCAGCAAGCTGCCGCCGAGAGTCTGCTGTCTACGCTTTCTCCTGAAGCTCGTACGGCGGTTACGGAGTCGCCGAAGCCAGATGCTGTTACTCGCAACCTGCTCAAGTTCGAGGAGACGTTGGCGCGACTCAGCACCAAGACACCAGAGCTAGCAGCTGAAGCTCGCGCTAGCTTAGACAAGTGGGAAAAGCAGTACGGCTCAGAGAACTCTCGCCATATGTTTGGTGCAGGAACCGCTGCTAAGCTGGACATGGTGCTGGCCCGCCGTGCGGAACTGTTTCCGCCTGTTGCTCCGGTTGCTGACGTGCCTGCTCCGACTGCGCCTGTTGCTCCGGTTGCTGACGTGCCTGCTCCGACTGCGCCGGTCGCTCCCCCTGTTGCTAACGTGCGTGCTCCAGCTCTGACTTACGACAGTCCGACACAAGCCCTCGTTGCGATAGGGGGAGCGACCGGCGTACTGACAGATGCTGAAGCTGCGGCTATCCAGCTAGACTTTGGTTTCGATGTTGACGGCATTGATGTTGAGGTGTCGGAAACTGGGCAGATGACCACCCGTGCGCTGGCGCAGAAGATGCACAAGGCCGGGCTAATTAAGAACGACCACCCGCAGACTGCTGTGCGTCTTATTCAGTCGGGTATGAAGAAACTCATGGAGCACGCTGCGCGTTTGGAGAGAGACAACCCGCAGCTTATTGCAGCGGTGCGAGAGCAGTTCGCCGCTGCTGAAGCCGCCCGCGCCGAGAATGACGCTAATCTGAATGTTCTCGAAGAAGACACAGGTGCTGTGGACTTTGTAAAACCGGAAGACTCCGGCATTGCTATACGCTCTCGTGGGGCTGGCGGTGTTAACCAGCTGGGTATCGACGGCGCAGAGAATCTCAGTGCGGCATCCGCTGAGAAGTTCGAGCTGTACGAGCAGCAGCGACGGGTGCATGAAGAAGCGCAGGCGGCGGCTCTAGCTGAGAGCAACGCACAGCGAATGCAGCAGTTAGAGGCAAAGGCGCGGTCTGTGTGGGGTAAAGTTATGCCCGACGTGCCGTTCGAAAACCTGTCTGAGCAAAACCGTGAGCAGTGGCTAGACTTTGTAGCGCAGGCTGAAGAATTACCAGTCAGTAAGCAGGTGAAAGCGTTCATTTCGGCTGGTAAGCAACTACGGCAGGAGATGTTAAGTGGGCCAGACCAAGCAACCAAGTATGTCGAAGATACTTCTGGAGTTGGCGGAGACGCCGCCGGAAGTTCGAGCAGCGTACCAGAACGACCCGAAGTCAGTAGCGATGCTGGCACGAGCGGACGGGCACAAGCGCCTGATGCAAGCGGCGGGGCTGCTCCCAGGATCGCCGTCAAAAAGCGACGACACGTAGACCCCGACGCCCGGCTGGGCGAGAACCCCGGTGCCACTAACCCAACGACACGGGAGGCGTTCGATGCTGCGCTGACTACCCTGCTGGGTAAGAACCACCATTGGCGCATTAAGGTCTACGACACACCGGAAGAAGCCTACGCCGATGGCGTACCGGCTGAGCACCTTCGTGGTAACTCCGGGTACGGAGCCTATGGCATCGTCGCCAAAAAACACGGCGTGCCGCACGCGACATTTATACTCAGCCGTATCGCCAAGGGGCGCGAGCTGTCTGCCGTGTTCCACGAGGTTGGCTCGCACATCGGCATCGAAGGCGTGCTGACTAAGCCGCAGCTGTCTCGCCTATCTAAGAAGGTGCAGCGCTGGGCGGACGGCTCTGGCGACTCTATCGAAGTTCAGGCGGCGCGACGCGCCATACAGCGTGTAGAGGCTGCGAAAACTCCTTCCGCTGCCGTTGGCCAGGAGCTGGTGGCGTACTTCGTTGAGGAAGCTGTCGCTCTTGGTGTAAACCCCACGGAGATCAGTTCCAAGACCCAGCTCGGTCAATGGTTCGGCAGCTTGCTGAAAGCTGTTAAACGCGCACTGTCTAAGTGGGGTCTCGGCAGGCACGACTTGACCGCACAGGATCTGGTTGACTTCGCCAGGGGCGCTGCCCGCACAGTGCTGGACGCTGACGCTGTTCAAGACAGCAACACGATGTTCGGAGAAGCGCGTAGCGACGCTACTATTCAGGCGTACGAGAAGCGTATAGACGAGCTGTTTGCCCCTAACTCTAAAGCGGCGCGTGCAGGCGTTAAAGTGCTCGACCACTCGAATCTGTTGGAGATGTTGGGGTTTGGAAGCGGCGGGCTGTACGCGGCAGAGAGCAAGATTATCGACAGCCGTTTTAACCACCATCTGACCGCCGAGCACTGGAAGAAAATCCCTAAGTGGCTAGAAGACCCCGTGGCTGTGTTCGACTCAGAGACGGTCAACGGGCGGCTGGTCATCGTGGCACCAGAGACGGTCAACGGCGACCCGGTAGTCATGGTTGTCACGCCCGACATCCAGGCGGGGGCGAACAATGTAAGCCTGCTTGTCAACGCATACGATGCTGTCGGTGGGAAGCCGTTTGAAAGGTGGTCTGATGCGGGTCTGATGCGGTACTTTGACGAAAAGCAAAGCCGTGTCTTACGCGGGACTTCTGGGCTTCGATTGCCCAGGGTTGCTACCCACCTTAAACACGGCTCTGGTAATAAGATATATCGAAAAGCCGATTTACGCAAGGTGCAGAACGACGAGCCTTTGTTCGGTGAAGCCGCCGCTCCAGCTATAACCGACGCTCTCCGTGCGTCTGCTAACGCGCTGAACGGCACACAGCAGTACCGTGAGACTGTCAGCAACGTGGTTGACGTCATTAAGAACGCCGCTAAGCAGGCGCACATGGGGCTGGCGTTTACGCATGACGTTGCTGACTATGTCACTGAGAAATTCCCAGCAATGGCCCCGCACGCGAAACGCCTGCTCGATTTGATCGGGCGTCGGTCGGTTACTCAGTCAAAGATGATGGAGAGGGCGTCGGATACCACGCGTGCGTTCGCTGACCTGAGTGCCAACGATCAGAAGCAAGTCAACAGATTCCTGCTGGACTCCACGATGAGCCAGAAGTGGGGGTATGACCCAGTCAAGTACGGCTGGACGCCAACCAGTAAGGCCGTCATCGACGACAAGATGCGCAGTGCTTTCAACGCGCTCACTCCCGCAGCACAAGAGGTTGTTGTTGGCGTCAACAAGTGGAACGCCGAGTCCCTCAAGCAGAAGCAGCAGGCGCTCGACGATCTAGCTGCGGCCACGGGTGCCAAGCCTATTAAGCTATCGGAGCTGCAAGGGCCATATGCAACCATCATGCGCGATGGTAAGTACGTAGTGGTCGGCATGTCGCAGGAGTTCGCCGCGCTTAGCGAGCAGCTGAAAACCGCTGACACTCAGGACGCGGATGCTATCCGTAAAAAGCTGAACACGATGCGCCGTGATGAGCGGCACTACTTCTTGGACTTCGCCACAAATCGGTACGAAGCCAACAGCATGCGCAACAAAGTCGCTAAGCGTTATGCCGTTGCGGAGCGTTTCGAAAAGGCTCAATACCGCGACCGCTCGCCTGTCGGTTTTACTGAGCTGAGCCGCCTGCGTGCCGCTGTTGAGAACAGCGCGGTTAAGAGCGACAAAGACAAGGCGTTCCAAAAGTCTGTACTCAAGATGCTCGATGAAATAGAACTTGGCATCGTCTCGCAGCAGCACGCGAGGCAGACCGAGCATACGCGCAAGAATGTTTTTGGTGCTGGTATGGGTGAAGATGCTGGCCAGCCACGAGACATGATGCGGGCGTTTCGGTCGAACGCGCAGTCACAGTCTCACTACGTAGCTAACCTGCAGTACCTTAACGAAATAAACTCCGCGCTGGGTGAGATGACACGTATCGCGGAGAAAGCCCCGCTGGACGCTAAGGACGACGTTCGCCGCGTGACTAATGAGCTGTGGTCCCGCGTGCAGGCGAACATGGAGTACACGCCTTCACCCGTGCAGGATTTTGTAACGTCTCTTAATGCTGGGTGGCATTTGGTTCTGTCTCCCGCGTTCTACATTCAGAACGCCTTTCAGCCTGTGTTGATGACTCAGCCGTGGTTGGCTAAGACGCATGGGTACAAAGCCTCGTGGTCCGCATTGTTTGACGCGTATCGCAGCTTGTTGCCCATGCTGAGGACCGCTAAGGTCTCAGCGAATCAGGTTATACCGTTTGACCCGACTGCGGCGGCTCGCAACGACGGCGAGCGTGCCATGCTGGAAGACCTGTTGGAGAAGGGCTATCTTGACTTCGGTCTCGGGTCCGATCTTGGCGGGCATGCAACGGGCAAGTTTGGTCAGTGGTACGACAACACACTGCGTCGCTTGCCCACTATGTTGGAAACGATCAACCGCACTACGTCTGCGCTTGCTGCGTACAGGCTGGCGGAGTCCGAAGGCCACGACGTCGCTTCTGAGTACGCGTCTAAGACGGTGCGAGTTACTCAGGGGTTGTACGATCAGTTAAGCGCACCGCGCTGGATAAGCCCTGCGTTCCACAAAAACCTGCCAGCCAAGGTTGTATTCCAGTACCGCAAGTTTCAGATTCTTCAAGCGGGCATATTCGGTCGTTTGGCTTACCAAGCGATGCGCGGCAGCGATGAGAAAACGCAAATCGACGACAACACCAAGGAAGCGGCGCGTGCCGCACTGGGGTACACGTTCGCTAACTATGCCGCTGTTGCTGGCGCTATGGGCTTGCCGGGTGTGGCCGCTATCCAGACCATCGTGCAAATGCTAGGCGCTGCGTTCGGTGATGACGACGAGCCGTGGGATAAAGATGCTCAGCTGGTGAAGGTACGCCGTGGGCTGGAGAGCCTCGGCATCGGTAGCGAGTTCGCCGACATGCTCCTTAAAGGGGTGCCTATGGGCGCTGGTGTCGACCTGTCGTCCAAGACCGGCGCGGCGAATATGCTGAGCTGGATACCTTACACCGACTTCAGCATGGACCGCAGCTTCTACGAGAAGGCTATCGTTGCCGGTCTTGGACCTACCATTGGTGGTCTTGGCCCGAAGTGGTGGCAGGGTATGGGGCTGTTGAGCCAGGGCGAAACGCTCAAGGCGTTCGAGAAGTTCTTGCCGACCGGCATGAACAACATGGCGAAGCTATACCGCTTGGAGTCTAAAGGCGAGACGACGTATAACGGGGACCGCGTGCTGTCACCAGAAGAAGTGTCGTTCACTGACGATCTGCTTGTTGCCCTTGGTCTGCAGCCTGACAAGCTGCAGAAGCGCTACGACGTGCAGGGGGCTTCTCAGTCCTACGAGGATAAATTTTCTAGCCGCACCACGGAGATTAAGCGGGCTTATGCCGAAGCTGTTGAGTCAGGCGACAAGGCAGAGATGCAGAAGCAACGCAACGCGTGGCACAAGCTACAGACTACGAAGCGTCGTGAAGGGTTCAAGCCTTCGCCTATGTCGGAGCTGACGCGAAGCGTGCAGGCTAAGCGGAAGCGCGAACGAGACACTCTTGGCGGGGTGAAGTTCGACCGTGGCAACCGGCAGTTCGTTGAGAACAACGCCGACCTGTTTGGTTTGTGATTGCACACCTGTTGCACACACCGTGCGTAAGTGCTTATAATTACTGCAAGGTTATCGCGTTCGCAATGCGAAGGTCAGGGGTTCGATCCCCCTCGGCTCCACCAATATTCTCTAAGTAAAACAGCATCCTACGTCTCCAGTGCTCCCTAGCCCCTCCCCCAAGGGGCATTTTTTTGGGCGCGTAACTCATTGATTTGTTAAGTGGCGTTATTTGGTGTTAACCTGTGTTTGCACACGAATTGCACACGCAGATGGCATCCATACGCAAACTCCAAAACGGCAAGTGGCGAGCGCAGGTACGGCACTCGGGTGTCCCTAGTCAGTCAAAAGTCTTTCGCACCAAGGCGATGGCAGAGACGTGGGCCAGAGAGCAGGAGCAGGCGTATGAGTCGGGGTGGGTAACGACAGGTGCAGCAAAACGCGTGACGTTGGGGGAGTTGTTCGAGAAGTACGAGAAGGAAGTGCTGCCGGGGAAAAAAGGGGGGAATAAAGAGAGGTCTCGCCTGCGCCTGCTAGAAGACGCGTTCGGAAAGGTGAGCTTAGCTCAGCTGTCTGCGGATAGAGTGATGGGGTACGCCAGTGCAAGACTGCAGCTTGTTGAATCTGACACAGTGCGCAGAGATTTGAGTCTGTTGTCTGCTGTTGTGCACCTAGCTAGAACGTCGTGGGGGTATTCGCTGCAGACAAACCCAGTGCAGGACGCGGTGTCCGCGCTTAATCGGCAGCGAGTGTTGCGCCGTAAAGTTGAGCGGTCGCGTAGGTTGTACCCTGGTGAGTATAAGCGTCTGCTCCGGGCGTTACATAGTAACGAGACTATGCGGAAAGTAGTTCGCCTGATCTTAGAGACTGCTATGAGGCGCGACGAGGTGGTACGTGTAAGACCCGCCGACCTGCGCCCGGACGGTCTGCGTATAACTGATGATAAGACGGGGAAAACGACGACCATACCTGTGTCAAAGAAAGCCCGTGCGCTCGTATCCAGCCTTGGCGTTGACGGGTTTGGGCTTCGTGGGGACTCAATCACTCAAGCGTTCAGCCGAGCTTGCCGCCGTGCTGGCATCGAAGACCTACGCCTGCACGACTTGAGAAGGGAGGCTACGAGCCGGTACTTTGAAAAAGGGCTGTCCATCCCCGAAGTGCAGATGATAACCCGGCACTCGGGGTGGGGCAGCTTGAAAGTTTATACAAGACCAACCAGCGCTGCGGTTACTGACAAATTGGGGTGACTACCCGTAGATTCTTTTGTAGACCGCTGTACTCGGGATGCGGTTGACGAGCTTTATTTTCTCTCGTGCCACAGTCCCGACATATGCTTGAAACTCAGTGCACGCAGCGTTGTTGCCCCTGCAGTATCCGAAATTCTTACATCCGTCGTCGCAGGGAGCTGGCTTAATGTAGTCGAACAGTTTTCTATTTTCGAACATTCGGAGAAACCCTTTCGATAATTTTGAATGCGCCGAAAATCGTTGTGCTTAGCGAGAGCGTGCCGTAGCACGTGCCTACGATGTAAACATCCTTATCGAGCAAGTCCGCTAGCAGCTGCGCTGCGTGGACCCACGGTTCAGCGCTCACTCTCTACCTCTGACACTTCTACCCAGCACACTGGCTTACCGCGCTGGCAGGCTAACAGAGGGTCGGCTATCTCGGGGTGCGACAACTTCCAAGCTTCCGCTGGGTCGTTCGCTTCGATAGTGCTTTCTTGCAAGACGGCACCAAGGCACACCATACGTTGTTTGAATTTCATCTCGGGCACCAGTTAGGGTCGGCGTTTTTAGATACAGGCATTAACGACATCGCCCACACGTGTTGGTTGAGCACGAGGCTTTCTTGCTTTCTGCGCTTACCTGCAGCGTGGCTGTTGTTCTTGCGCGAGCACCGTCTGCACATTTTGGAGCCACGGCTCAGCCGTGAGCTTAACGCGGTGTTGTTAAGCACCGCCGTGCTGTCGCAGCACAAGTACCTCACGCCGTACTGCCTGAACGGTTTACGCAATTTCGCGCCGTCATCACGCACTTTGCCGCTGGTGCCGACCCACACCACCTCAAGCCCCATGTCTGTCAAGATCGGGTGCTCTTGCATGATTTCGGCTAGCGTTTCTCCGCGTGCCATACGTTCACGCAGCGCGGCTGTTGTTAGTTTCTTAATGCCCACTGTTACCGCCTTCTTTAAGTTCTTTTTGCTTTGAGTCCCAACCGCGTTGGTAAGCTAAGTTTTCGTCCTCGTCATACGCGGCTGTGCCCTTGATAGGCCAGGGAGGGTCATACTTCCCCTCTTCCGCGTCTTCCTGGCCCTCGATGAAGTACGCTCTTAAGTTCTGCTGCCACCAGTCACCCATTGCTTTTTACTCGTTCGATTTCCCGCTTCAGATACCACACGGCTTTTTCCAGGTCTTCCACCTGACTCCCCTTCAGCCCGGCTCGCCAGATGTATTTCATGGCGTTCCCCAAGCAGAAGCTCATGTGCTCAGTGATCTGGATACATTCGATCCCCGAGGGGTGGTCCGTGTAGTGAACGGGATGGTTTACGTTGTCAGTCATAGTTGCTGCCTCACCGCTGCCAGAAGGGTTCATAGAGCACGCGGCGGCAGCTGCCGGGGTTTCTATGCGTGGCACTCACCGGCTAACCCACACCCCGTTGTGGGGTCAGAGCATCTTGGTCGCCAGGATTTTCGCTGCGTGCCGTGCTTGGTATCGTGCGTCGTCCAGCGCGTTGTGGTACACGCCGGTTCGTTTCTCAGGCAGCACGTCGGGGTACAGGTTCTTCAACGTGCGGTAGCACCGGCTGTTTATGTATTTCCAAGGCTGGCGCATATGGCACAAGCGATAGGCGTTAGACAGTATGGCGTTGTCGAAATCGGCACCGTTGCCCCACACGTGGTCGTCTGGGCGTACCCACCCGCTCAAATCCGACAACGCCCGCTCAAGAGCGATAGGCTCGACAACGCCCCCGGTGCCTAACAGCGCGTCCTGAGCTGCCTTCTCGCGCCCCAGCCACCACTTCACAGTGCTGGCGTCTACCTGCAGCCCTGCCTTCATGGATGATTCAAGGTCCACCAGACAGTAGAATTCGTCACCGATCCCTTTGCTGCTGAACATCACGCCACCTATGGCGACGATAGCCGCTTGTGGCCCGCACCCCATAGTTTCCAAGTCGATCATCACGTGCATCACTATTCCTCGTCGAGCATCTCAAACGCCAGGAACTCTGCGATCATCCCTCTTGCGACGGTGTCACGCCCGCGTCCCCAGGTCTTGGACTTGATGTATCTGTCCAGGCGCTCTTTCTGACCTACGCTGATGTCGTAGGTCAGCGCTTCGAGGCGCGTGCCAAACTCCTTTGTGCCGTCTTCTGACAGCCACTTTTGTACCATCTGTGCCACAGTTAGCCTCTCTGTTATTTGTTAGGCAGTGATGTAAGTTGTACGCTTACTCTAGGTTCTTGTCAACATACTCGGCTACATCAATTGCTCTGGCTAACCGCCTTCTCCCTACCTTAAATGTTTTGATAGGGAACCTACCCGCAGACATAGCCACGCGCAGCGACCCGTAGGACATATGCAACACGTCGCTTAAATCCTTGAGCGTTAAGTAATTCCCATAGCGTTCGATAAGATCACGCTCCACTTGACACCTCCACTACATGCAGTTGCGGCTGGCTGAACTTCAAATGCCAGCACCTTGACTGCCCCACACTGCCTAACGCCGTGCCAGCCGTCAACGACTTTTTCGCACCAGGGTTCTGCATGACTCCGGCGTTAGTCATCATATTTGCGAGGTCTTTGTAAGCAATGCTGTTCTCTACACACCACTTTTTTATGGCGCGGGTTGTGACGAACAGTTCGTTGGTGCTGGTGATGTACCGTCCAAGGCACTCGCGCCCACGCGGTGGCGGGAACTCCGGGTTTATCGCTGCTCGGCTATCACGGTCGCCCCACTTGTGGGTGACGACCAGCTGCGGCTGTATGTCGGCGAACAGCATGCTCGTCATTTCTTCCACGGTGTTCAGCGTGTCGTCGGCGATTCTCCGCAAGGTGCGGACTTGGTTGGCGATCCACTTTGTCAGGTGCGACTTGCCCCAGTGGAACACGCCTATGTCGTTGGCTATGTTGTTCGCCACTATCACGCACGCTGCTGTCTGCAGCCAGTAACGTGCACCGGAGTCATCGTCGACGTTCTTGGTCAGCGATGAGTACATTGTTTCTAGCTGCTTCTTCACATAGCCAAGATTACGTACGACGTACTCTAAAAACCTTGGGCCGATATGCCCCGTGTTCCTCTGCAGTTCTCTAACGAGGTTGTAGTCCTCCACGTTTAGCTTTATGTCCGGCACCTGAACTTCGAACAAACGTGCGATCTTCGGTCCTGGGTTCTTGTTAGTCGCCTCCACCTTACCTATGATCGACTCGTTGGATGTGATGAATATGAAGTTCGTCCAGTTCAGGTGGCTGTTGTCACGCAGCCCACCTGACGGATCACCCATCACACGAGACTGCCCGCTGCTGAAGCGGTACGCGAATTTCGCTGACCGCTCTGCGTCCCAGTCCGACGCTTCGTCAACCAGCATGGGCAGGTGCTTGCGTATGCCCGCCATTACGTACAGCGCGAACTCGGTGACGCCGTCTGCGTTCGCCTGCTGCCCGTTGCCCTTGTGGTCGCCCCACAGCCCTATGGCTGCTTTACACACGGTCGTCTTGCCTTTGCCCGTCTCCGACCCACACAAGATTATCGGCACCGCTGCTAGATCGTTTACCAGCAACACGTAAAGCACAGCGCCGAGGGATGCGGCGAGGGTGAACTGGTACACCTCCCGCTGCGATTTGTTGTACAAAGCGTCGATCATCGCCACCTGCTTTTCGTAGGAGCCGATGGGTTCATGCGCTTCAGCGTACTTGGTCACGCCCTTGGCCAGCGTGCAGCGCTTCACTTCGCCGTCCTCGGTGTACATCCGGTTGCCTAGTACGAACGTGCCATCAGTCTGCCACCCCATATGACGGCGCATCGTCTGAAGCTCGCTGCCCTGTCGTAAGCTGTCGTACCACGTCTGCATGAAACGGGTCACTCCCTTCGGGTTGTTAGGTATGACGCCAGCACCACTGCCCAGTGCGCCCATTAGCTGGGTGCCGCCTTGGGCTAGTTGTGACACTTTTATATCGCACATCTCAACGACGCCGGGTCTGGCTCGTATGTTCAGGTGTGCGTAGTGCTCACCGTCTGTGTCTGTGTACAGGTACTCCAGCGTTATTAAGGCCGAGCATATGCACACCCAGTCCCGCGCAGGTGCCGCGTCGCCTTTCACTTCTTTAAGCGGCGCTCTCCACATGAGCCCACCTTGGGCTACATCGAACCGAAAATCGCGGTTCAACACCGGGGGCAGCGTAGGTAGCGGAACACTTGTGCCGTCTTCCAGCTCCTCAGTTTCGGTTTGGGTAGGCTCCGGGTAGCCGAGCACGATAGGCGTATTGACTTCGTACCGACAGTCTTGGCATTTATTGCCAGTCATGTCCCGTATCGTGCTGCATAGAGATGGCGGTGTATCGCGCCGTGCGTCGATCTTAGCTTGGCACGCGTCTTCGTCGTACTCCGGGTGCCCTTCGGACCACTCGTGACACACAGCGTCGCCCTGCTCCGTGTAGAGCAGCACACCAAGACAGGCCCGCCACAGCGGCTCCATGCCTTCTGTGTGGTTAGCGCCGCGAGAGTCGCGCATAGCCCGTATGGTCGGGCATTTGTCTGCCAGCTGCTCCGCGCAACTCGGCACGCTTGTCATACCGCCGGTCAGGTCGTCGTTGTGCGATACTCTGCGGCGTTTGGTTACGGTCTTTGTTTTTATGTTCAGTGCTTTGTGCTGCTCATACAGCGCCGTGAACCATTGTTTCGTGTCGACTATTGCGCCCTGGTGCAGCGCGGTTACAGGTTTTGGGTCGTCTGGGTTTTTATAGTTGTTCGCCCCAACAGGCCGCAGCACACTGGCTGAGTCTGTTGTTCGGCTGTCGTCAGGCGAGAACCCCATACTGTGCGCGATGTCCTTAACGCGCTGCGCCTGCCACGACCACTTGTCCTTACTGATCTCTCTGTCGAACACCCAGTAAACGTGCAGCCCGTAGCCGGAGCTTACGATGTACGTAGGTTTCGCCAGCCCGCTGTCGTTGACGAATCCGATCAGAGCTTGCAGTGCTTCTCGTTGTGAGCTGAATGGCTTAGACGTGCCACTGGCACCGACGTCGATGTCCAGCCACATACACTTGAACCGCTCCGCGTTGTCTTGGGTGCGGGTCTTACGCTTTTCTTTCCCGTTGTATTCTTCATAATACGCATCTTGGGCGAACCCCGCTAACGACATATAAGCGTTGATGCCTCGCTGCGATGAATCTTCTAACGCCTGCGCCAGCGACTCCAAGCTGTCGTGCGGTGTGTTTTTCCAGAACCCTTTTGTTTTGTACTCAGGTTTTGGTATCCACTCACAAGAGTAGTACCACCCTTCGCTCGGCAGTATCGCTCGTAAAAAGTCTATCGTCTGCATGGCTGGTCCCTTAGAAAGCAAAGCCCCGGACGAACCGGGGCAGCAGGGTGGTGTAGACTAGGCGTCGAATTCAGCCAGCAGATCGTCCAGCTCGTCTGCCTCCTCTACATCTTTCTTCTTGGCTTTCTTCGGCGTTGCCTTGGGCTTCTTGGCTTCGATCTCCACGACGTTGGACTCGTCGTCCTCGTTGGTGTCCTCGCCAAGCACGCTGGCCAACTCGTCTTCGTCGATCTCCGGCGTCGGGTCAGCCTTCTTCGGCGTTGCCTTGGACTTATTCGGCGTTGCCTTGGACTTCTTGGCAGCGGGTGGCAGCTCCTCTGCCTCGTCTTCGCTCTCGTCGTTCGAGCGGGTGTCGACGTTGCCTGTCATGCCGCCGCCGCTGCCAAGAATCTGCTTAACGGTGTCGGAGTCGCGCAACACCTCGACTTCCTCATAAGCGTCGTTAGACAGCAGGCCGTAGGGCTCGAACACCAGCTTGGGCGTCGCTTCCGCCGAATCGAAACTCAGCTTAGTTATAACCATTTCATAGTCAAACCCACGCTGGCCGATAGCCCTCGCAAACGACGCAAGGTTCTTGAGGCTGCCACCCGGCACGGACAACAGCATAATGTCGTCCTCGGTGTACGCCCCAGGCTTAGTGACTACCAGCCTGCGGTGGTTAGAGCAGCGGAACCCTTTACCCCCAGTCCCCGTGCCATACACAGCGTGCTTGCACGTTGCGCAGCTCTTGGCTTGTGGGCTGGATACGCCGGGGTCAGGCTTATCGCCGTTAGCGCTGGAGCAGTCGGGCGCTACGTCAGCCCCAGTGTCGTCGAACGTCTTGGCGTAGTAAGTCCTGCTCAGGCTCGGGCTAGCAGCGACAACCACAACACCGATGTAACTGGCTGGGCTGTCGGGGTCTTTTGGATTCATCAGGGTTTTCTTGTCGTCGCGCCCCCGCACGACGGTGAAGCTCTTACCCTTGATGGACAAACGGGCGAACCCACCACCTACGCCGTTAGTCAGGTCAGCCGTGTTACCACGAGCACGCTTGACATATGCGGGCAGGTTGGCGGAGTCAGTGTTGAAAGGGATGATGTTGCTCATAACGTCTCCTAGATTAAGAACGGCGCACGCCGATGTCTTCAAACCGGGACAGCACTACCCCTGGCGGGAGTTCGCCGGTTTCTTCGAGGTATGCTTCTACTGCTTTTGCGTTGACGCGGGACTCGACGAAGTCCCACGCGTGGTTTCCCTCCACGAAGGCTATCCACGCGTCCCTGCTATCGACTTTCGCCGATGTCTTTACAGAAAGATAGCACGTTCCAGCGGGAGTACGTACCGACTCGGCACCGGCTTCGTGCAGCTTCTCTCGAATGCGAGCCTTGAGGGTATCCAGTGCCTTGTTAATACGCCCCATCACGTCCTTATGTTCTGCCGCGATCTCCGTTTTCTTATTTCTTATCGCTACAAATTTCTTTACGTCTTCTTCTATGTTAGACATAGCGCTCTCCTTAAAGTGTTAGCTATGTTAATCTGTGTTAGTTTGTTAGTCAACCCCCTTTTTGAACATATCGAGCAACACACCCTGCATATCGCTCTTGTTCTTTAGCCGTTTGTACATATTGGCTTCGAGCCACGTCCCCTGCAGGTGGATGATGAACTGGTTGTGCTTCTGTCCGGGCCGAGTGATACGCCCGTTGGCCTGCTCGTAAATCTCAGCGCTGTTGACCGGCGCGAACCACACGATCACGTTGGCTTCGGTCAGTGTCAGGCCGTGGCTCATCGCAGCGGGCTGAGCGACCAGCACCTGCGCCCCACCGTGAGATGATTGGAACGCTTTGAATATCCTGCTGCGCTCAGTCTTACCTACCCCGCCATGTATCTGCTCCACTGCGTACCGCTTGGACAGTACGTCGGCTATCATCGCCAGCGGTGCGCGGAACGGGACAAACACGATGACCTTCGCCGCCGCTTCCTCTATGACGTTGACCAGTTCTATGAGCCGGTGCTTAGGTGGTGCGACGATGGTGTCGTTATCGCCTATAGCGGACCCGCAGCATATCTGCACGAGCTTCATGGCTTTTACGCCCTCGTTGACAGCGGATATCCCGTGCCCCTTGTACTCTGTGTAAAGCTCGTTGGTCATCTCGTCGAACATGCGTTTCTGTTCGACGGTCAGCGGCGTCTGCCGTGTCTCATACATAATTGGCGGAAGGTCTATCACCTCGTCGCGCTTGAACCGTATGCCCGGCTGCATCGCTTCATGCACTACGTCCAACGCATCGTCTCTTGGCACCCACTTGTAGGTCGCCACCTGCTGCATGACTCGTGAGCGGAAATGGCTGTAGTACGCAGGGACCGTCGATGGTGTAAGCAGCCTGCACTGTGCCCACGCATCCGTCGGTTCGTTCGGTATCGGCGTGCCGGTCAGACCCCACACCACCGAGCTGTCTTTGGTTACACGTTTCAGTGCTTTCCAGCGATCCGTACCTGAGTTGCGAGCGACCTGCGCCAGCTCGTCGATAATGACACAGCTGAATTTCATGCTTTCCAGTGCGTCAAGAACAACCTTTACACCGTCATGGTTTATGATGTAGACGTCGACATCCTCGCTAAGCAGCTTATGTCTTTGCTCCCGCGACCCATACACTACTACATGGGACAGGTGCGGCAGGTTAGTGAATATCTCATCCGCCCAGGTGCGCTCGACGGTAGACAGTGGCGAGACAACCAGCAGCTTGTCGACGGACCCCTCTTGTTTTAGGAAGTCGTAGGCCCACAGAGAACTGAGCGTCTTCGCAGTACCCAGATCATTCAAACAGTACGCTCTGTTGTGGCTGGCTAAGAACGTCGCCGTGGTTCTTTGGTGTTCCATCGGTGCCCAGCCGTGGCGTATCGGCCAGCTGTAGTAATAGTCCATCGGGCTGGGCGCGTTGATGCCCAGGTTACGCAGCACTCGTACCTCTTGCGTGCGGTGTGGCACGACGGTAAGTGTTACGCCTTTATAGAGTATCGTGCCAGCGGTGGGTAGGACGTTTGTGACCTTGGTCGGGTCACGCAGGTTCAGTATCAGCTTTTTGTGTTTCGGTTTTACCAGCATACACAGCCTCCAGTGCCGCGAGCTGTGACACGTCGTCGACGACAACAGCGTGCCCGCCCGCTTTGTTTATACTACGCAGTTCTCGGTCCTGGTTGCGCGTGGTGTTGCTCCGCTTGCCGGGAGCTTTGGTTTCGATAGCCACCATGCGCCCGTTCAGCCAGGGTAAGCAACAAATGAAGTCAGGTATGCCTGACCTACCCATGCCGTTCTGCATAGGCATGTAGTAGTAGGCACCGTGGTCTTCGAGCCACTGTTTTACCTGTTTTTTCACCCGCCCTTCAGGTGTCATAGGCAGCTTCCAACTCAGCAAGGACAACCAACGCCTCGCGCAGCTTCTGCGCAAGGGCTCGCTCCAGCTCGCTGCTGCCTTCTGCTACCATAGCGATAAGTTCCTCTGGTTCTAACCACATCAGCTCAGACATTCTTGTTATTCTCCATGTCGTCCGTTGTACTTACAGTCGGTACACGGGCACCACGCCCTGCATAACCCCGACGGCCTGGGTTCCCATTTGTTGTCTTCGTACGCACGAAATAACTTAGCGACTCTGGGTAGGAACCTGTCCCAAATTTTTGGCAAGTCCGCACGGGAGTAGCGACTTTTATCTATAGCGTTAGACTTCAACCACACAAACCCAGTCACGATTTTCTCTAACGCAGGCCACACGTGGAACCCGAACGCTGAGAACAACTCTAACTGATCCAGATCAGGCTTACGCTTTCCTGACTTCCAGTCGAGCAGCAGCGCCTTATCGCCGTTGATTTTACCGAAGTCGATGATGCCCCGAACCCACGCATCTTTTGCGAACCAATCAGTCTCCTGAAATCTATCGTTAAGCGCAATCTTACGCTCGACAACAAGCTCGCCCGGTGCCTGAAGCACGCGTTCGATGGTGCTCTCCCATCCGTGAGTTGGCATCGACTCAGTCTTGCCGTCGGCGTCGGTCACTTGTATTACCTTCGGGATAGGTACGTCACGCGACGCACGCAGCTCAAGCGCTTTGTGCCCGGCATCTCCTAGCAATGCCGGGGCACCTTTCTTGTCGTGGGTAGTCTTCGCCACCCTTGTCTCGTAGTGCCTCAGTGGGCACGTCTCGTAGCTTGTAAGAGCAGAGTAACTCCAAGCAGGCATATGAAACTCCTATAACCCTAACACTTTTCTTGCACGCTGTTCGTTGTTCTCAGTCAAGCCAGCGTCTAAATCTGACTCGATTTCTTCCCAGAACAGCTCGATCAACCGGCTCTTGTCCGACCTTGGCAGGTCGTCTGTGCCTTCCAGTACCTCGTCACGTTGCGCCATCCACGCTGCCTGCAGACTGTGCCGCAGCTGGGACTTGTCTTCGGCTGTCAGCTCTTTGCCAGTGACTTTCTCGTACAGCTGCACGGCTTTTGACAGCCGCTGCCGTCTGGCACGCATGTGCACTCGTTGGTATCTGCGTTTTCTATCGTCACCACCTGACGGTGCTCTGGCGTTCTCCACTAACAGCAGCACTGCGTTCAGTTTCGCCAACCCACGCCGCCGACCAAGGTCTACCAGTGGGTTTAACACCGCCAAGTCGCCAGCGAATACGCCACTGGCAGTCTTCGACAGCGTGACAACCTCACGCTTCACTGACCTATAGTCTTCTACAGACACCAGCCAGTCCGCCGCCTTTTTTATTTCGTGTAGTGTGCTCATGGTGTGCTCGTGTGTGTGTGTACAACATCGTGCTTGCACCTTAACTCTACTACACCTGCGGTTATTTCTCTACGGAGCCATAATCCTGAGCGTATGCGCCTTCCGACCATGTGACTAACTCAGGCCACCAGTCGGGTGGTTTACGCATACACTCCTGTAGCTGGTCTAACACTGCTTGCGCGTCCTTGTCTTTGACAACGTAGATAGCCTCGTCGTGTACTTGATGTGCTAGCTTATACTTCTTACCTAACGCAGTTCTGTCAAACGCCAGTATAGCATCGCGCATAACCTGCCCGGCTAAGTGTTGGCAGAGATTCTCACACAAAACCCCGCCGTGTATCTTCTTCATACCTCGGCTGGACTTGTAGTACCACTCCGAGTGCCCGTTGTCGTTAGCCTTATACGTTAAGCCTGGGTAAGTCAGCACGGCCTTGGGAGTTTTTATGCCGTGCTTGGACGCGTAGCACAGCCCCCACTCATCAAGAGGAAACATATTGTCCTCGGCATCCATACGAACTATCGCCTCGTCCAGCGTACGCCACGCGTCGTATATGTTTTTATACTCGGTGCGCCACGCCCACAGTATCTGCTTGGCTTCCTCCAGACTCATTGTAACTGCGCCGCCGCTCATGATACGTGCTGCGTCGGCAAGCTTGGCGGCACCGGACCTATACCCCAGCTGCAACTGAGCGACTTTGCCCGAGAACCTCTGCTCTTTGGTAACGTCTTCTATGCTCACGCAGTACAACACCGCTGCAAACGCTTTATATACGTCAGCCTTTGGGTCTTCCTTGAATCGACGCATGGTGTCCTCGACTTGCCACAGCGTGTGGTTGACGCGTAGCTCGATAGCGGACTCGTCAGCAACGACAACCTTATATCCCTCCGGCGCACGCAGACTGCGCCGCAGCACGTCGGATATAGCTGGTTTCTTTCCTATGCGCGGCAAGTTCTGCATGTTCAGCTTGAATGTCCCTGAGAAACGCAGTGTCGTGTCGGCACCGGCATAGCGTAACGGGACAGGCATACGCCCGCCGAACGCGTCAGCTGCCACGAGGAACCGCTCTATGCGGCTCTCCAACTGCGTGGACTTGACCCCGATACGTGCCTGGGCGGCAGCTGCGACCGTCGGGTTGTCGTGCTCCAACAACGCCTCCATCGCCTTGTCCGTCTTAGCGATAGCGGGTATATCTTTGCCTGTCCTCGGACTGGTCTTAGTCGGTACGCACTCACCGAGAGACTCCAACAACGCTTTGAACTTCGGCTGCGACGCACACATAGCGCGGACTTCTTCAGCGCTCTCGACGTTGAGTAGCTTCGCAAGGTGCAAAAGTTGCCGTTGTTTCTGGTTGCGCTCCGCTGCCAGCCCCCGCTGCAGCAGGTTAGTGTCAGCTTCGAACTGAGGAAACAGCAGCATTCGAGCCGTAAGGTCTATAAGCCGCAGATCGTCGGCGCTGGTCTTCTTACGCAGTATGCGGAACAGCTCATAAGTTATGTCTGTGTCCTGCACGTTGTACTCGCGCATCAGTTGCAGTTCGTGTTGCGTGAACTCAGACAGCCGCTTGCCCTTAGTGTTGACCGTCTCCAACGACCCCTTGTCCGGCAGCCCGTACCGTTTCGCCAGAGCTTTCAGAGAAAGCCCAAACTTCGCATCGAACGGGCGTGCCATGTCCATCGTGTCCAGCCACAGCCTCGGCTTAACCCCGAACACGAACCGGGATATCAAATGGTCGAACCCGCTGGCATTGTGCCCTATCAGCGCTGAGTTATCCCAGTCTATAGTGTTGAACAGCGCCTTGGTTTCTTGGTAGCCGATAGTGAAAATCGTCTGTTCAGTGCCAATCTTCGTAGCGCAGGTCTGCACTTCGAACTCATCGCCGAACACGTACTCTATCGGTGTGAGTTTACTGAGGCTGTATGTCTGCGACCAGTACGTCTCGTAGTCAACCACGACTGTCTGCATTTTGCACCTCGTTAGCCTCCAGGTACGCAAGCTCATCGTCCAGTGAGTCAGCGAGTTTGCCTACGTATCCGTTTATGATGTCCCGCAGCTTGACCGCGAGCGTGTCGATGTCATCCCGCAGCTCGTCGCACCAGTCGTCCAGGCTTGCAGCTATTATTGGCACCGATGCATCGACCAACCCTGCGTAGTTAGTGTGTTCTACGGACAGGCGTACCCCGCTTCCGTTGTAGTGAGGAAAAAAGTCCGCGTATATCTCCCCACCCACTGACAGAAAATGGTGAATCACGGATAGCGGAGCGACAACCGCAGGCATCTTTTTCAACAGGTTTGGCACGTTAACCCAACCGTGTACAAGCAGCCGCGTCGTACCGTCCGGGTTCTCTTGGCGCTCTACGCCTGTGAACCTCAAGCCGACACGTTTTGTGTCCGCCAGAAAGCGGTCGAATATATCGTCTGCCCAATCCCAGTTTTCCGTAATTGTGTTATGGACCCTCATTGGCTGCGCCCTCAGCGGACAGCTCTGCCACTCGCTCGCGTAGCTCCCGCACAGCGAGTCGTAACGCTGTGATTTTTTCATCCCGCACCTCCAGTTCTGCGGCTATCTGCTCCTGCATCCACAGGTCTGCGTAAGGTATTAGGTTTTTTATGTACTCAAGATGCGTCATCGCTCGCCTCTTTCTTGTGTCGGCTGTTAAGTGCCAGCAGAAAGTTACGCGCCATGACCAAGTCGTACGAGTCATCGTCCGTCCACATCTTAGCGCTCAAGTCCGCTGCTTGGCTCAGCAGGTGCCTGATCTCTTTACACACTTCGTTGCGCCTGTTAGTAGTCATGCCCACGCTCCAATTTATCGTTGATTTCAGCGGCAGCGCCGTCGATAACTTGCCGTCTCATATCACCCTCCTGAAATCTCGTTAGACGTCAGCGTCGTAGTAGTCAGCTCTTTCCACCGCAGTTCTGACACTGAGTAGTTAGCCAACACGTCATTAGCTGCCGCCTCCTCTGCGACTTCCAAACTGACAGCGTCGACCTCGACGCTCGCATACCCCGTCACTTTTACATCAATCGTGTAGCGCATATTATTCATCCCAGTAGAGTTCTTTCCACGCCCGGTGCACTGCTACACGCTGCCCGCTGGTGCGCGGTTCTTTCATCTGGCCGCTCAGCAGCATGTATTGGTCCGTCTTAGATATGCCTGTGCGGTCGGCGATAGTGCATCGGCCCCAGTACCGACCGACACCAGCCAATAAACCAGCGTATGACTTGGGTTTATCCATTGCTTACCTCTACCTGTATGTTGGCACCGAAGGGTGCGCCGTTAGTAGATGTTGACACTGTTATGTGTGGCCATTGGATAGTGTCGGCACCGGGCCAGCTAACATACCCATCTGTAAAGCAAACCACCACGTCCGGGTCGATGCCCAGTTCGTCGATCTTCTTAGGCACGCAGTCGTAGCTCGTGCCGCCGCCACCGTAAGCTTCGAGTTGATCCAAATCGTCCACCGTCCCGTCTTCGATAAGCTCAGCGACAGCCTCAGTGTCCCACCAGATCACGTGCAGCTCACGGGGGCTGACGTCCTCGATGATGCCTGCCAGTTCCCCGGTAAAGGCACTCATCTCTCTGTCGGAGATGGACCCTGACGTATCTATAGCAACCACCATAGTGTCCAGATGGTGCCCGTCGTACCCCGGCAACGCCAAGTTAGGGGGCGTCACCAGCCTGCGACGGTTCAGCCTACGGTAGCTGGTCTCGTCTCTCCCTGTGCAGTTAGTGACAAAGTCACGCAGCACATCTACCCACGGCTGCGTCGGGTTAAGCACTTCCTCCACCATCCTACCGATGGCACCGGGCAGTGTGCCCTGCGCCTTGGCTGCGTTCACCGCTTGCTGCAGCGCTTGCTTATGGTCAGCGTCACCTTCTTCGGCACCGTCGGGTGCTGGTTCGTGCTCGTCGAACCCTTCGTCTTCTTCGTCCTCCTCGAACTCTGGGTAGATGGCGTCCCAGGTTTTATCCGCGTCGTCTCGGCTGCGGAATATCCCGCCCTCCGGCATCTCACCGATACGTGCCTCAACTAATGCTGCGTTAATAACAGCATCCATCGCCTTGTTGGCACGCTGGTCGGAGAACGGCTTGAGGTCGATGCCGAACCCCCGCTGTCGGTACAGCTCAGCGCGTGGCATATGGTCCAGCACTCCGTGCAGTATCTCGTGAGCCAGCACGAACACGGCCTGCTTAGTGTTCAGCCCGCAGAACCAGTCACCAACCACGATGTCGCGTCCGTTAGTGCGTGCTGTCTTAACCGCTGGGTCATACTTAATCTGCATACGCTGCATGAGATACACAGCAAAGAATGCCGTCTTTGGGCTAGCCAACACTGCGCTGATAGCTTCCGTTACCTTCTCTGGGTGTTGCATATTTGTCTCCGTTCGTGAATAAGTTCGCCGTAGCCGTCGCCGTCGCCGTAGCCGTCGCCGTCGCCGTAGCCGTCGCCGTTGCCGTCGCCGTCGCCGTAGCCGTTGCCGTAGCCGTAGCCGTTGCCGTAGCCGTAGCCGTTGCCGTAGCCGTAGCCGTCGCCGTCGCCGTTGCCGTCGCCGTAGCCGTAGCCGTAGCCGTAGCCGTAGCCGTAGCCGTCGCCGTTGCCGTTGCCGTTGCCGTCGCCGTAGCCGTAGCCGTCGCCGTCGCCGTCGCCGTCGCCGTCGCCGTACGGACTTATGGTGGCGTACGTACGCAGACAGATCACGGCTGGCCCCAACCGTCAGGCACCGGGACACGGAAGATTTCGCTACCTTTCGGGATGTCTACGTCCTGTATCGGTCGGATGTCCGCTTCACTCGGCTGGTCGATAACCCCAGAAAAACCGATGGACTTCCACGCAAACACCCATACCGCGTTAGTGAGCTTGATGCGGTCCTCCGTTTCTTCCACGTCGCCCGCAAATATCCACCCTCTGTCAACAACAATAACTGCTCTCATATTCGTCTCCGTTTGTTAGTAATATCACCGGCACCGATACCGTAGCCGTCGCCGTCGCCGTCGCCGTTGCCGTAGCCGTTGCCGTAGCCGTTGCCGTAGCCGTCGCCGTTGCCGTAGCCGTAGCCGTAGCCGTTGCCGTAGCCGTAGCCGTTGCCGTAGCCGTCGCCGTCGCCGTCGCCGTTGCCGTTGCCGTTGCCGTAGCCGTAGCCGTTGCCGTAGCCGTCGCCGTACGGACTTATGGTGGCGTACGTACGCAGACAGATCACGTCACCCTCCTATGTAGCTCACGTCCTCGCTCAGTGCGACAAGCCGTTTATACAGTGCGTCGAGAGCAGCGCGTGTCTCCTGCTCCCGGTCAATGGCATCCTCCAACCGCTCAGCCAACCGCTCAGCCAACGGCCCGCAGCCTGTGTTACGCACCGTCCGCACCAGCTCCTCGTCAGTCAGATTCGTGTTCACTGGTGTCCTCCGTGCTCAGCGTGCATTACTTGAAGGTGCCCGCTTACGTCGACGTCGTTGTCTTTCAATTCTTCAGCTACAGATTCAGCGGACATCGTCTGTTTGATAACAGCCTCCATCGCTCTCTCAGCGAACACCATCAAGTCGACGATGGTGCACTCACTCAGCCGATGCCGCGCCAACACCCGCACCAGCTCCTCGTCATACTCAGCCATGCTCACCTCCTAAACAGTGAACGTCGCACGAACCAGCGACCGATTAGTCGCCAGCCACTTACTGAACTCCGGCGCGTTATACAGTGCGCCGCCGAACTCCGGGCTAGCTAACAGATCGTTAGCAATCTTCACCTGCATATCCCGCATCAACCGCTCAGCGTACTTCCACATCTGGCTAAAGTTGCTCAGCGTGGCCCCGCTAGTTATCAGCCCCGCCACTGCGTACTGCGCCGCCATCTTCTCGCTGCTCGGCAGCTTCGCACCCATCGGGTCACGTGCGATGTCAGCGATCTTAGGCAGATCAGCTGCCGTGTCAGCGAACGCATATAGCTCGACCATCGCAGGTTCACCGATGATCCCGGACACCGTGTCACGAGCAAACGCACTGCCCGGCAGCACCATCGGGTCAGTGATCTTCTCGGCCTTGCGGAATTCGTTGATCGCCTGACTCGCCTGGAACAGCGAGCGGTTAGTGAGAAACGGTCCTTCTTTTGTCGGCTGCACGTCGGCCAGCAGGTCGGACCTAAACTCCACGAACGAACTGACAACAGGCACCATGCCGTTATCTTTCGCCCAGGCAACATAAGGTGCCACGGGCATACTGACTTCGTAGTTAATCACCCGGTTCCTAAGAATACTCAACAGCCGGTTGGCTCCGGCTTGGTCCTTCGTCCTGTTACCCGCCGACCAGCACCACGTCGTGCGGCGCAGTCCGTGCGAGCCGATACGTCCGTTAAGCTTCACGTCGGTCACGGCTTTCTGCACGTCGGCGTTAGCCTGCGGCAGCTCGTCGAAGAACAGCACAACGATCTTCGCCCCCTGGTCGTAGCACCACTGCTCGGTACGTACGAGGTTAGGCACCAGCCACACCTGCTCATGCCGTCCGGTGTCCTTATCCTTGATCGGATACTGCACACCGCGAATATCCACGTACTCCATCGTGGAGAGAATCTCCGTCACCACGGCGACCGTCCCGCCAGCCGACCACCGCACATTGGGCTTGGCTTCCCGCTTGACGGGTTCCACGTCGTGGAAGAAGTGCCCTTCGAGCACGTTAGGCAGCACCGTCTCGACCAGCGCTGACTTGCCGCAGCCGGGAGGGCCAGACATATACACCGGCATAGGCCGCCCGTTCTGCATGGTGCGGAACAACATCGGTGCGTTGTTAACGATATCCAGTACGCTCGTAGTCATTGTTATGTGCCTTTTAGATTGTGAGTGAGTGCTTACCAACCACCAGCCAGCAGGGCGTCCAGCTCGTCCATCTGGTCAGGCAGGGCGGAAGTCGTGCGCTGCGCTTCGGTTTCAGGCATAGGTGCACTGGTCTGTTCGGTTTGTGCCGCCTGCTCAGGATGGTCGTCGGTCTCGAAGTCCCAGCCTTCCAGCAAGTCACGTACCTCCGTCGCCGCTTCGACAGTCTGTGCCGTCTGGGAGTGGTTGCTCTTAAACTGGCTGGAGTTGATGTTGGTCAGGTTAAGCCGCTTCTCCACTTCGTCGGCGAGGTCCAGCAGCCGCACGCCCTGGTTGGTCTCGGGCAGTGCGTAATCACGCATCTTGTTGATCGAGTCCTGCACGTTGGTCACCAAGCTGTCGTACACGGACGGACGCTTGCCTTTCTGGTCAGTGAACCACCCTGAGAGCTTACTGAGGTTGTCCACCATAGCCGATACGGTCTTCACCGTGTCGTCGACCAGCTGCTGCTGCCCGAATTTCACCTGCTGAGTGATCTGGTCGTTCAAGTTACGCTCGATGGACTCGACCATATCCCTCGGCAGGTTCATGCCGCTGAGCTTGCTCCCGTCGGTGATGGGCTCCGGCACGAGAGGCTCGTAACGCCACATGTTGTGGATGTCCGCCGGGTCCGGGTAATTGCCCGCGTCAAAACGCGAGCCCAGCACACCGCTATACTGCACCTCGGACACTCTCTGGGTTATGGTGCTGGCGAAGTCGGTGCGTGCATTATCCAGGTCAGCCAGCAACGTCGCGTTCTTCGTGAGAAAACTCCCATCGGCCAGTGCCTTGACCGTGATGGCACGCTCGCCGCTGGCCTTGGTGCCGCCTTTAGCGTCCGTCGTGTTGCCGAACGGCATCGTGCTCTCGTAGAAGTGCGTCCGCACGGCGTTGTACGCCTTCACCAGCGCCTTGTATTCCTGGTCGTGCGGGCTCGGCAGGATGTTCTCGCTGCCCTTGAACGCCTTGGCGTCGCCACCGAACTCGTTAGCCAGCACCGCGCCGCCATTAGACACTTTGTGGTTGGGCGACCATCCTGCGGTGCCGGACAACGTGACTTTCAGCAGGTTGCTCGCAGCCTGCGTGAGTATGGACTTACTCATGTGTGCTCTCCTGTGTTATGGGTTAGTCGGTGTAGCCGATGGAAACCACCGGCAGGGTGTCCAGCTCGTCGGGGTCCGAGCCGGTGATAATACGCCTAGCGATCAACGTCCAGGCATGGCGCAGCTTGCTGGCAGCTGCGTGGTGACAGTGCCTGCCAAACACAGTGCGGGAACCCGCACGACACAGCCTGCAGCTGCACTTGATGAGAGGGTTGTACTTGCTGTTAATCATGCGTACTCCTCCGTCGGGTCCATATCTACGAGGTAGTTAGCCTCGTAGATATACGTAAACATATTGTCCAGCTCGTTGCGCAGGTCCACCGTCGCCAGCTCGGTCAGCACGTCCGTGAGCCGCGCACTCCGGCATATCTCCTGCACGTCGGTGATCGGGGGGTCCCAATACGTGCCGCGCTCGTATGTCTCGGCGTAGCCCACCCAGCCGTGGGTGGTGGTGATCTCAGTGCCAGAGAGCGTCTCGATAGGTTCCTGCCAGCTATCCTCGGCCAGCGACAGCCCGTTATGGAAGTCCCACACGCCGTCGGTGACGGACATTTTCCAACCCGTGCGCTGCAGGAAAGCCACCAACACCGCATAGTCCATGTCGTTCATGTGTGGCTGCTCCAGTCAGGCTCGTCGTAAGAGCCGTGGTTTACCCATCCTCCAGTGAGGATGGGGCGATGCTGGCACCCGTCGGGTGGGTTCCAGTAGTGGGCCGGGTCGGTAATGACCTCGTCGTACTTGTCATATGCCAACGCATACACCTGGAAATTGATTTCCTGGCAGTGATTGTCCTCGTCGTAAGACGAGCGAAATCCGTCGTTAGTGACAAAAGTAATACTCGGGTACGAGCCCGAGTAAAAGCTGAAAAACTGGTAGATACGCCGGAAACTGTCGTTAGCCGGATTCGGGTCTTTCAGCAACTGGTGCACGGTTTCAGCCGTGGTTTTGTTAGTGGTGATAATCACGTGGTTATACCCCTCTGGTAAATGTAGCCCTGGTTGGCACGCAGGGCGGGTTGGTTGGAAATGCGCCTTGTAAGGCGCTGTAAGAAGCCCGCGTGGCGACGGGCTGGTAGGGTAGCCATATAGGCTACAAACGCCGCTGTGTTGAGCACATACGGCGTGCTAGAGTCATTCGGCACGTCCCGATGGAGAACGTGCAGCGGCAACTGTCTGTTCACTGCTTGTACCCCCTTCGTGGTTTGAGGTTGAGCTGGGCTGGCCGGTCAGTTGATCTGGCAAGCCGCGTTTCGTAATGGCACGAGCGGACAGTCTTGCAACAAGACGCCGGATGTTCTCGACGTCCGACTTCGGCACTGTCATACGAATTTGCACGTCGGCCAGATTGCCGTCGTGCAGGACGGACGGGCCGCTTCGCACACTGGGCTTGCCGAGATAATCGCCCAACAGGGTGAAATACTCGACGCCCATAGCGTCGGCGATATGCATGAGCTTACGGCTGTCCGGGCACTCGCCCGTGTTTTTGAATGTGCGGATGTACGAGTGACTCACGAGCCCCTGCAGCTCACGGGCGAGGCGCGAGACAGTGATATGTGACTTTTCCAGCACGCGGGAAAATACGGTCATGACGGCTCCTGGTGGTTTGTTAGCTAGTAAAACACAAACTAACACCACGCAGGTTTCTTTACAAGTGTTAGTTAGTCGATAGGAATCTTCGTAGTAGACAAAAATTTTATTTTGTCTTTTAGCACGAATTCAATGGGTTAGATTGAAAACACGAAAGAAATTTGGAAAAAAATCGGACTACTAGACAGAAGTAAACGATTTTGTCTAGTTAAAAGTCTTAATCTTTTTTGTCTAAGTGATTGAAAAGTAAGGGTGTGAGAATTAAAAGTGGTGCCCGCAGACAAAAATTTCGAAACCAATGAGGGTCTGCAAAAATTTTTTTCGTAGCGTTGCACGGGCTTGTTAGGCAGCCGAATTAAAGTTGTTTTTTATTTTTTCCGTGCGTATATATACAAATTTACCTATGTATATTTCTTATAACAGATAAATATATATATAAAAGAGGGAATTGCACGTGCAGCGTTAAGACATTTATCTAGGCAAAACACTAGACAAATACTTAAATTCTTTATTTTTGTCTAGTAGTTGAGGGTGCAAATTCCCAATAGTGCAGAAGTGCGCCGCCGACGCGCCGTTTGCACGTTTCTTTCGTGTTTTTAATCTAACTTACTGTTTTATAAAAACAAAATTAGCAAGTTTAAGACAATTTTACACGAAAAAAGTCTTAACTATTTGTTCGTAACTTGTTGTTTGCGCGAGCTTTTTGTCTTTTACATCGGTGAGCCCTAAAGAAATCTTAGGGGCAGCAAAAAATTTTACGCTGGCTGGGGGTCTAAAGAAATCTTAGGGCTCTACAAGCTGGTACGCGCTTACTGAGACAGCCCTAAAGAAATCTTAGGGCATGAAAATCTTGGGCGCAGGTGCAAAGTCGAAGGTTTCTTTAGACCTTACAAGTCAGTAGCTAGCTACTGAGAAACACGCCGAACGTGGATTTGCTCTCGGGTGTACACATCTCGCCATATCACCACGCTCGAATGGTGCAGCACCTCCCGGTACACTGGGTGGGCTTTTACCCACCACGCTGGCGGCGCGTACACGCCGCTTTTTGACTTGGTGTAAGTAACCATGACCTACCTCATTAGTGTGTTATGGACACACTGACCATCTATGCTGGCTTGGGTAAACCAGCATAGAAAAGCCCCTAGGTAACTAGGGGCTTGCGGGTGCTATGCCGCGACGGCTTTGACGGGGTTAATGGCTTGTTCAATCTTGTGCAGCAACTCCCGCGCCGTCTTGTGGTCGACGGCGATATCATCCGCCTTTTCGATAGCGTCCAGCAGGCTAGCAAGCCGCTTGTTGACGTCAATCGTTTTGCCCTTGTCGCTCTCGTTCCTCGGCTTGTCGAACTCCCACCAATTGGTCGACGGCATGGTGACGCTAGCGGGCTCCCCCTTGCCGCCTGACTTGCGGAATGACCCTTTTTCGTGCTGCCACGTGACGTTGGCGTGCCCCCGCACAAAGTCAAGGAACAGCTTGCCGTTGACGCCCTTGGTTTCGTTCGCCGCCACCACGAGGCGCGACAAGTACCCCGCGTCGCCGACGTCACGGTACACACTGAGGGCGAAAACTACCATGTCTTGCAACCCTTGGCGCATCGAACCGGCTGAGCGTTTCCAATCTCCGAGCTTCGTGCCAAAGTTTTTGTCTGTGATTTCAGTTGTTTTCATGGCTTTCTCCATACACAATCACCTGTGCCTTGACAATCAAGGCACATGCTATTGCATACGGCCACACCTGCGCCCCTATGTTTCTAGGGGCGCAGGTATCGTTTCCTATAGGTCGGTTTGGCGTTTCCCATACCGTAGCGTACTAGCTAAGGTCGGAACGCTTCGCGTGCTAGCGGACTACCTAGAGCGGCCCGCGTTTATAAGGTAGGGCTTTGTGCGTCGCGGGTATCCTGAGCAGGCTAACCGCTAGCGGCGTCACTTTCTTTCCCAAGTGTTCTGCTACGGTGATTCAATTCGTTACCCATAAGGCCAAAGCCCGTCGGGTGGTCGGTGCGCGAGGCTTACCAGTTGCCTCCATCTAGGGAACCTGTGCCGAATCGGACCGGCTACAGGCTTCACTGACCCCCGGAACCTGTCGGTTCGCGCATACCGGCACCCCGGTTTGGCCCGCAACCTGGGCCGCGCGTTCCGAATCCTATCAGGCAAGATCAGCTAGAAGGTTGGGCCGCGCCTCACTAGGCTTCTTACGGCTTGCCCTTCACCCTAGGCGGTTTGTCACAGACCCCACCGGACCCAGGCCACCGGCACCCCCTGCCCCCCACTTACCCATGCCTCTCACATGATTTGTAAAAAATCGGTTTTAAGAAGTACGTTCTTACCGGCAACTAGCTGTGTTAGCTACAACCCCACAAGCAACCAGCCACACTGGAATCTCAATCCTACCGGCGATTAACCCCACCTTGTAAACCTCTTGCGCAGATCGTAAACTTGGTGATATGAGCGCGTTAGTCTCTTATAACCTGGACGATATCCCTGAGCGGTTCTTTATTGATGTAGCAATCGGTACGGAGTCGTTCGATGACGTGTGCCACACATACAGTCTTGACCCAGAGGCTATACGTGCGTACGAGCAGGATGTGTTGTTCAATCAGAAGTTGCTCGTTGCGAAGCAGGCGGTAGATGACGACGGGACAGCCTTCAGGGCGCGGTGCAGAAAAGTCGTACACGATTCGTTGCCGCAGATGCGGGATGTTATTCACGACCCTGATATGCCGGGCAACACACGCATAGAGGCGTTCAAGACGTTGGCTAAGCTGGCTAACCTGGAGCCTAAAGATAACTCCGCACAGACAGGTCCGGCGCTCACGTTCACCATAGTTGCGCCAGGAGGTGCAAGGCACGAGACGGTTATCAACATGCCTGCCAACGATATTGACTGGATAGAAGCGTGACGGAGTTTGTCGCTACGCCCACTCAGTGGGATTTCATGCAGTCAGAGGCGTACGTGCGCGTGCTGGCTGGCCCTGTGGGGTGTCTGCACGGAGACACGGAAGTCGTTACAGAGTATGGCCCACTCCCCATTTCTCGTATAGACCGACCAATGCGCGTTCTAAGCTGGAACGAGAAGACGGGTCGATTTGAAATGGCTCTAAGTGGTGGAGCGTTCCCCAAAGGTGCGGACTATCTGTACCGAGTTTCAACGCCGCAAGGAGGATTTGACGCAGCCGGATTTCACCAGCTTCTCTGCGCCGACGGTACATATCGACCCGTCGAATCTTTCGCCCACGGTCAGTCCGTGCGCCAATGTTGCTCAGACCTTCTTGGCTCCAACGTCGCGGGGTTCCCGTTGTCGTCTCACGCAGATGATCTGCGTTTGACTGAAAAAGCCGTAGATTCTCTGGCGTGTTATGCAGAGTCAGCCCGTCTGCGTGGTCGACTACTTCATCTTTATGGAGGTAACGGCCAAGTTTCTTCTCCATCACCAGACGATGTTCGTAGACATTACGCTTACGCAGGAGCGGGTGGTCTTCTGGAGCGAGCGCCAGCACATACCCGTCCAGGTCAACTGATCGGCCAGCTCTATACTGGTGATTGTTTTCAGCGTGCTGCGCCCCTTCCTTCAGCCGTGGCATGTTATGACGCAGCATCAGCCGACGTACGTACCGTGGGCTTAGTCCGACGATTTTTGCAATTTCCGTTGAGCTTCGTTCGCCGTCTGCGTAGGCGGCTACAAGCTGGGCGCTCTTGTTCACACGCTTACTCCACACCCGAGTGGTCTAACGCTAGCATAAGCGTTAGTCGGAAGGACATCAAGGAAACTTACTGGGACTTACAAGTTCTTGACACGAACAACTATGTGACCGTAGATGGAACTATCCACCACAACTCCGGCAAGTCCGTGTGCTGCTGTCATGATCTGGTCAGTCTAGCGCTGCAACAAGAACCTAATGCCCAAGGGCAGCGCAAGTCTCGCGCACTCATTGTGCGTAACACGGCTGACCAGCTTGCCAAGACGGTGCGAAAGACTTTTTTTGCGTGGTTCCCGCCGGGTGTGTGGGGTGCGTGGAAGGAGAGCGAGAAGTCCTATTATATAAAGCAGCCGCTGAGCGACGGCACCACCCTTGATTTCGAGGTGTGGTTCATGCCGTTGGACACGCCGCAGGATGTACAGCGTGCACTTTCGTTGGAAATTACGTTCTTGTACGGGAACGAGTGGCGCGAGCTGCACCCGGATGTTGTCGACGGCCTGTTGGCTCGTCTCAAACGCTACCCCTCTGGTGCTGACGGCACGCCGACGCGCTCATGCGCTCTGTTCGATACGAACATGCCGGATATGGACACGTGGCACCAGGAGAAAATGGACGAACCGCCGTCGAACTGGAGCATACACATACAGCCGCCAGCCATACTCAGCCGCGACGAGTGGCTGAGCAGGCGCAACGAGGAGCCGGACGGAGAGCCTGTAGAGGGCTACGACGATACGAAGTGGTGGATCAACCCCGATGCGGACAACGTCGCCAACCTCGACCCCACCTATTATATAGACATCATCCCCGGCAAATCGCAGGACTACGTAGACGTATACCTGCGGTGTAGGTACGGACGGTCGCTGTCTGGTGTGCCGGTGTACGACAAGACGTTCGACTACGACGTGCACGTGGCTAAGAAGCCCTACCTGCCTCTGCGCTCGGAGGCGTACCCGGTGATTATCGGCCTGGACTTCGGGCGGACGCCTGCGGCGGTGCTCATGCAGCGTAACGTGACCGGACAGGTGGTCGTGCTGGCTGAGTTGACCAGCGAGAATATGAGCATAGATACGTTCTTGGACCGTAAGCTGCGCCCGATGCTGGCCCAAGGCCGTTGGGCGGGGTGTACGTTCGTCGTCGCTGCGGACCCGGCGGGGTGGGACAAGCAGCAGGTGGGCGAGATAACGCCTATAGATGTGGTGAAAATGGCGGGGTTTCAGGTGGCCAAGCCAGCGAGCAACCGCATAGACCCGCGCATTGGGGCCGTCGAGCGTCTGTTGTCGAGCAACATAGGCGGCAAACAGGTGTTCCAGATAAACCCCGAGTGTCGGGTGGTGATACAAGGGTTTCGGCACGGGTATCGTTACGAGTTGAACCGCAAGGGACAGGCGTCGGCAAAACCGGAGAAAAACGAGTTCAGCCACAGCGCCGACGCGTGTCAGTACGCGTGCATGGTGATAGAGGGCAACCAGCTGCGGGGCACGGCGTTCGGCAAGCCGCAGCGCCGGGAAGTCAAACGCGTTAACTACGTGTGGAGTTAGTCATGAGCAATGTCGTACAGATTTCCAACCCGGCTCCGTCGGGCGGTTTGTCCCTCGGCGGCGTGATGTCGGCGGTCGGCCAGCACGTGCTGGACAAGCAGGCACGCGACGAAGCGGAGAAAATGAACAACCGACCCATCATACAGGGGCTGGCGGGGCACGTGCGGAAGGTGTGGGAGACTAACAAGCGCGTAAAGCAGAACGTCGAGGACCGTATGCTGCGGTCGTTGCGTCAGCGGCGCGGCGAGTATTCGCCGGAGAAACTCCAGCAGATACGCGAGCAGGGTGGGTCGGAGGTTTACATGATGATCTCCAGCGCGAAGGCGCGGGCTATATCCAGCTGGCTGCGTGACGGGCTGTTGGCTAACGGGACGGAGAAGCCGTGGACGGTGGACCCGACGCCTCTGCCGGAGATGTCGCCGGAGAAAATGCAGGAGGCGTGGGTCCGTGCAGAAGCAGAGATGCAGCTGCTTGCCGCATCGGGTCAGCCCATCGACATGCGGGCGGTGTTGAAACAGATAAAAGCTGAGATCACGGAGGAGATGCAGCAGGAGTCGCGTGAAGTCGCTGAGCGTATGGAGACCTACATGGAGGATCAGCTGGTCGAAGGTGGGTTCATGCAGGCGCTGTCGGAGTGTTTGGACGACTTCACGACGTTTCCTGCGATGGTGATAAAAGGCCCGGTAGTGCGTAAGCGCACGACGGCGCAGTGGGGCCAAGGCATTGGCGGCGCGTGGGAGGTGACGACTGGAGAAGAACTGCGCCTGGAGTGGGAGCGCGTCGATCCGTTCATGGTGTTCCCGTCGGAGGGCGCGGCGACGCCGGATGATGGCGACTTTATTGAGATGCACCGCCTCAACCGCAAAGACCTGCACGCGATGAAGGGTGTGGAGGGGTACTCTGACAGCGCCATTGACGCCGTGCTGGATGAGTACGGACGTGGCGGGCTGCGTGACTGGACGGACCTTGACGCTGAGCGGGCGTCAGCGGAAGACGCTGTGACTTCGTCGGAAAACTCCAGCAAGCTGATAGATGCCCTGCAGATGTGGGGGTCGGTGCCGGGAAGTATGCTTGTCGAGTGGGGGATGTCTGAGGAAGAAGTGCCTGACCCGTTGGCTGAGTACGAAGCGGAGGTATGGCTGGTAGGGCGTTGGGTTATTAAGGCCGTGCTTAACCCGGACCCGCTGGGGCGTCGTGGGTACTACAAGGTTTCGTGGGAAGAACTGCCGGGGATGTTCTGGGGCAACAGCCCGATGGACCAGATGCGCGACTGCGAGGATATGTGCAACGCGTCAGCACGCGCTCTGGCTAACAACATGGGGATCGCGTCGGGTCCGCAGGTGTGGATAAACGTAGACCGTCTCCCACAAGGGGAGGACATCACCAACCTGTACCCGTGGAAAATCCACCAGTTCATCAACGACCCGATGACCAACGCCACTACCCCGCCGATGGGGTTCTTTCAACCCGACAGCAACGCGGCTGAACTGATGGCCGTGTACGAGCGGTTCGCGGCTATCGCTGACGAAGTTGTGGCAGTCCCTCGTTATATGTCTGGCACGGCTCCTGGTGGTGGCATTGGCCGCACGGCAACAGGCATGAACATGCTCATGCAGAATGCTGGCAAGGTTATGCAGCAGGCTGTGGCGATGATCGACCTGCATATAATGACCCCATTGCTCGAACGTTTGTACCAGCACAACATGATGTACGCCGACGACCAGGAGATTAAAGGCGATGTAAAAGTACGTGCTCGCGGGGCTAAGAGCCTGATCGCTCGTGAGGCGGCGCAGGCGAGGCGTCTTGAGTTCCTGCGTGACACGGCAAACCCATACGACATGCAGATTACCGGCATCGAGGGGCGTGCGGAAGTTCTGCGCGAAGTGGCTAAGAATCTCGACATGCACACGGACAAAGTCGTGCCGAAAGCGCCGACGCAACCCCCGCTGATACCAGGGGCGCGGCCTGTCCAACAGGCTCAGCCACAAGGCCAGGAGTTAATGAACGGCGCTCCGGTAGAGAACGCGTTTCCAACACCTCCTGTCGGTATGTAGCTACTGTGCTGCGGGCTATTGGTGTTGTGTTGTTAGCAGCGTTGGTGTCTGCTGCTGCGTGTTTAGCATTGTTCGCTGTCTTGGTTATTGCTAGCGATTACCTGATTGCGCTGTTAGTGACATTAACTCACTAGCTTGCTAACATCTTGACAGTGTTAGTTGTTATGTTATAACAATACATATGAAGCAGGACGTACGTACCGCAGCTTGTCTGCACGCGCTTACACAGCCTGAGTTCGAGCCGTTTGTGGCGTATCTAAAGGCGCTATACAAAGAGGCTAGGGACAGGTTGGAGGTAGCTGACGCAGATAGGCTGATGTACCAGTGCCAAGGTAAGGCGCAACTGGCATCCTTACTTCTTAACGACATTGCTAACGCTCGTGATGTCCTTGAGAAGCTCAACAAACGCTGACCGACTTTCGGAGCTGATAAATGTCTAACTTGCCAAAAGCAGTACAGGAGCAACTGGATCAGGCTGAACTTGCTATGAATGGGTTTAAGGAGAAGCAGGCCCAGCCGCAGGAGCAAGAGGTAGACCAGGAGCCAGCCGTTGCCGCGCAGGAGTCAGAGGTTGTTGAGCAGCCGCGTGGCGAAGACCCCGAGCTGTGGAAGCAGCGCTATTTGTCGTACAAGGGCCACTTCGACGCGGAGCTTGGGCGTAAGAACGAGGAAGTTAAGCATCTGCAGGCGAAGATCGAGGAAATTCAGGCGCGGCTTGAGAAGCAGAAAGAGCCTGCGCCAGAGTCGGTGCCGGGTGTTTCTGATGAAGATATCGAGACTTTCGGCGCTGACCAAGTTCGTTTTGTTGAGCGTGCGTCGCGTAAGGCCGTCGCTGATGCGATGGGTGCGTTTGACGCGAAGTTGAATGCATTTGTAAACCAGTTTAAGGCTTTAGAGGGCCGTGTCGGTCAGGTTGACGACAGAAGCAACTACTCCGCTACACAGATGTTTATGCGCGATCTGGAAAAGGCAGTACCTAATTTCCGAGAGATCAACGCTAACCCGGTGTGGCTGGAGTGGCTGCGTGGTGTAGAGCCGTACACGAAGCGTTCTTGGCAGAGCTTGTTGGAAGACGGCGAATCTGCGCTTGACGCTGACCGGGTGGCGGCGGTGTTTCGTGCTTTTGAAGGACAGTCTGGCAAGGCAGAAACCGCCAGCAAGCAGCAGGCTAACGCCAAGCTGCAGTCTCAGGTGTCACCTTCACGCTCGCGTGCTCAGACGCCGGTATCTAGCGAGGTTCCGGCTAACCAGCGCACGTACTCATTCGCGGAGATCGAGCAGTTCTACGACAGCCTTTGGCGTGGACGCATCGACCCTTCGCAGGGCAAGGAGACGGAGATGGAAATTAACCGAGCGGTCGCTGAAGGACGTGTGCACAGTTAACCAAACTGACCTCGTTTTGCAGCGGCTTACCTAAATCTTTGTAAAACGAGGAAGTAGTCATGGCTACTATTACTCCCGCCGCAACATTTCCCGTAACTGGTGGAATGGCCACCAGTCCGGCGATGTCCGGTACTTT
>Ga0196901_1000047_pt1 | contig 52443 bp, 62 predicted proteins | sample CB_VirMetaG_FD_169099 | JGI IMG/M metagenome (GOLD analysis project Ga0196901, IMG submission 169099) | Freshwater to marine saline gradient viral communities from Chesapeake Bay - CB_1504_1 Viral MetaG (v3) (version 3) | ecosystem: Environmental > Aquatic > Marine > Coastal | place: USA... | reverse complement strand
GGCTATATAGCGGTTTGACGAGACAAGCTCTCCACGGAAACCGACTTTTTTTTTGGGGGTGGGGGGTCGAATTCGTTGGCGCACCTCGGATTTTTTGGCGTTTTGCTGGCCCCATGGAGGCCCCTTTGCTGGTCCCATGTCTGCAGAACCACGGGCACCACGCCACGCCCCATGCCACTGACCACGGCCCCGTCCCTGGTGGTGGTACGCTCCAGCTAGCTCGCTACATACATAATACAGCGAGACAAGAAGAGGGTTCTCTTTATCCCCCTCCCTTCCTTGGTATACTAAAACTTAGCGCAACAATAGTTGTCATGCTAACTAATTGACTTTAAAAAAATTAATAAAAAAATAAAAAAAAATTCGTCAAGCTATTGACATGAATTAAAATTGTACTATACTTGTACATGATTTCAACCAAACCCTATAATATTATGTTACAAGCAATCAACAAGAAGCACCAATCTAAAGTAAACAGAGCCATTAATTGGCTAATTAAACACAATGAAGCCAATACCCTAAGAGACCATGCCGATGGGGACGGGGACGAAAAGGCTTGCAAGAAATACGACCGCATTTGCGAGAAGACCTTTGATAAATACCTAGAAATAATTAGCGAACTACCAAGTCGTGAAGTGAAGCAAATTGAATCATCAAAATATTATTAATAACCAAACCCAAACCTTTATGCGAGTTACAACAAAAGTAAACAATGCTATTTTGGTCTTCAAGCTAGGTAAGACCACGAACGCCAAAATTTCGAACGGCAAAGAGAAAATTTTGCAGGTATATAGCTTCTCGGATGCGCAATTTACCTACGTGTCTGAATCGGTAAAAAACGGCCAAAAAATTGACCCCAAGACCTTTTTTGACCTTGCCGATTCCGTGTGTTTTGATTGCCCTTTTAGGGCCTATTTGAAGTGCTATACACACAAATACCAGCAATACAGCGGGTTTATTTCGATGCTAAAAAGCATTGCAAGAGAATTCAAAAACGTGCAGGAAGTACCTTCAATCCACTTGTTGGAAAAGAAAATTGTTGAAATTTCAAACGATAGATATATTCGTTTTGGCACGTACGGGGAACCTACTTTATTGCCATTGAACTTGGTTTCAAGCATGGTCAAGGCCAGCAAATCCCACACGGGCTATACCCACCAATGGGCCAAAAAGCCCGACTATGCAGCCTTTTTCATGGCATCGACTCATAACGAGAATCAAGCAAATATGGCCCAAAAAATCGGGTTCCGTTCCTTCATAGCCACGGACAAACCTTTGGCTGGTGCTGTTGTATGTCCTGCGAGCAAAGAAGCGGGCTTCAAATCCACGTGCGAAAAGTGTGGCCTATGCAGTGGACAAAGAAAAGGCACCAAAAATATTCAAATCTTAGAGCATTAATTTTAACCAAACCCCAAAAAATCATGACTGAATTACAAAAAGCGAAAAGATGGCTCGATTCAAATGGAATTGATTGCTATGCAAATGACGACCAATTATACGTTTATGTGAAAGCCCTTGGTCGCTTACACCCCATATTGGTATCGACATCTGAAGTAATATTCAGAGCCGAGTTATACGATAATGAATTAAAAAAAATAGCTAAGAAATAAAACCAAAACAATTATGAAAAATCTAGAACAAACCCTAGCAAAAAAATTATTAACAGACTACAAAGTTTGTCTCGATGTATTGGAAAATTACCGCCAAAACGAAGTTGAAAAGGGATTTTTAAAAGGGGAAATCTGTGTTTTAATGAATATTGCGCACTCTATTTGGGGAAGTGACGAAATAGACCTTCGTTCTCATTTTGAATTTCTTGAAACCCTAAAAGAAATCGCCAATGCCGAGCCCCAAGCCAACTTGGTGGAAGTGAGTCGCTTTGAAGCGTTCGGCCTGTATAAGCATTACTCTGCCAAGAGCGTAAGTGCCATGCATGAGGGCTTTACTGGGGCCTCCGAGTCCTACTACGATAAGGCCGAGAAGTGGCTTGATATAGCCGTAAAAATTGAGCAATCCGATGCCGATGGCGTAGGTAAAAATTTAATGCACGTATAAACTAAAACAAATAAAATCATGGACTACAATTTCTTTCTTTTTACCAAGCTACACGAAATTATATTTAATCCGAAAACCGAATATGACAGACTATTCGATGAGTTGATAATACTATACGATGAGTGGGAACAATGGGATATAGTAGAGTGTCCAAGTGACCTTGGTACATATGAATCAATTTTAAAATTCTTAAAAGAAATCAAGGTTAACTGATGACGGCTAATTGCTAGAAAGCCCGTGAGGGCTCTTAACCAAAACAAACAAAACTATGGGTAAATTTATTACGGCCCGATTTAAAAGCGCTTGCGCTGAGACGGGCAAAACAATTAAACAAGGCGAGTCAATCTACTTTGACGGCAAGGCCTACAGCATGGACTCAAAGGTCTACAGGGACCAAAAGGATGTGCTCCAAACCTTCGCCCACATCAAGGCAAATGAGGACGCCTATTTTGACAATTTTTGCTACCAAAACAATATCTAAGCCATGAAGGATTCATTCTACATTGCAGGCATTGGATGGGTGCGTGAGCGTGTAATAAACAGGCTAAATGCTGACGGCATAAATGAGCCATATATTGAAATAGAATTAATTAAATAAAATAACCAAATCCCCCAAAACAAAATGAGAAAAGAAGAATTGCTTTCGACTCTTATCGCCTTTGGAATCATGGCGGTAATCATTACCCTTGGCGTATTGTACGGCATGGAATTAAACAAAATAAACTACTAAAAACTATGTTCTATCAAATCAATTTTGAAAAGAGACGGGAGCTAGTGCAGGACGTTATCGACCGCTTGACCCGATTAAATGCTGAGCAGGGTGCTCAATATTTGCAGGAGTTAGAAGCCCTGCACCAAAAGTTCAACTTAAATTTAAATACGGACGCCATGGGTGTCCGCTATTATCCAACCAATCAAAATCTAAAGTAATGGACCTATTTGAAGCAATAGACACACTACCCAAGCGAGTTCAAAAAATACTATGGGAATATGCTTGGGAGGAAAAGAGCTACGAAGCTTGTGAGAGAATGCTGGCCGACCTTGAGGCCGAGGGCTACACCTTTGAGTTTGGCCTTGATGCTGAGCCGTTCAACCTAACTAAAATAAAATAGTAGGTGGAAAAGAAAACTTATTATTCCGTGTGGACAAGTGGCATAAATATCTGGGAGGGCCTAGCGTCCACCAGATATGAGGCCATTGAGCGGGCCAGAGCCCAATCGGGATGCCAATTAAATTTGGTAGCAAAAGTAAAAAAATAAGACATTGCGCTTGCAAATGTCTATTTCTAGTATTACGTTAGCATATAATTAGTTTAAATCATAACCAAAACAACCATGATTCAATTAGACACCCGTAGCGGGCACAACCAAGGAACCATCGAAGAGTTCAACAAGGTATCACAACAAATGTCTGATGCCGACATCTTAGAACACATCTTGACAAGATGGGCAGACGACAGAGAATTAGAGGGAATCACTGCCACTTTGTATGGGTCGACTTTCAACGACATTGATGGCAATATCCTAAGTGTTAACGACCTTGTGGTATTGATAGACGACACAGAACTCGTTGAGAATCCACCAAAGAGAGGCGATGTATTACAGATTACAGCACTACTTGACTTAGAGTCAAATTTTGTTGAATGCGGTAAGTATAGCCTATTTGCTCACAGGTTATTAAAAGTTAAAAAATCTTTCTAGACATGGACATTAGAATTATTGACGGATTCGTGTGGTTAATTGTAACCCACAAAGCAAGAGAGGTCTGGGATGCGGACCTGTTTGAATTGTTTATCATTTATGACGATGGCTCTGAGGCCTCGGTCTACGGGTACGGGATTGATGCCGCACTTGAGATGGTAGAGAAGCATGGCCTAGAGATAGGCATAGAGGTGGGTTACATCAATACATAGTTAGTGGGCCCTGCATGGGCCCGCAGTCCACGGGTGAGTGCCCGTGCTGATGAGCTCCGAAAGGACGAAACTGCAACCCAAAAAACAATTTAAAGAATGAAAAAAGAAATGAATTTCGACCACGAGGCGTCCTCATTAGTGCGTGCACTAAATGTAGACCCGCACTCATTTGCGAACCAATTAGCGGCCGTAATGGCCATATATGAGGCCAGCGATGAAGAGAAGCTAAGTAGACTTAGCCAATTACTCCACACCTGTGTGGACTACAGGATTATTTTGTTGATGGCCACGACTAGTCTAGTCGGCATGGTTGAGCAGTACAAAGACTCAGTAAACATCAACGATTTGTTTGATAATTTATCGAATAACTAGCCATGAAGAATGCGCTGTCAATTGTAGGGGAGTTGATGAAATTAATTTTCATTGGCCTCCCTATTGCGCTGGCCATTTACATCGGCCTGCACATTGGACTTGTGTTTTACATCATCTATAAGAAATTCAAATGAAAAATATCAGCAAAGAAGATTACATTTTAAAATTAATGTATGATTTCGTTAGCACTTTTGACAAAGAGTTAAAGAAGACATACAAGTCGATTCCAAAAGATAGAAGAAAAGTATTTACATATGAGCAATTTATTGTAGCACAATTTTCAAACATAATAGAAGATGAAAGTAACAATCACTATCGAGGTGCCAAATGACATGGACCTCGACCACACCCTAGAGTGCGTCACAGACGCTCTCTTTTATTCTGACTGCGTCACATCAAAGGAGGAGAACTTTATAATCGAATTAATTCAACAAATCAAAAAGCAAAATGAGGATTCAAATTGAAATTGACGATTCAGTCCTAGAGGACGTGTTCGTTACAGCTATCGAGGGAGGTAGCAACTATTGGTATTTCCTTAGCGAAGATGCCGTAAAATTGATAAGAAAGGTAGTGCCTAGAGAAGAGGAGTCGTGCCTATCTGTGGCCACGTTCAAGGCGGTAATGAAGGGAACTATTATACCTATCAACGATGTCGAGAACGAGGAAGATATTATCGGATGGGTAGGTCTAGACACAATGGCTGATAGGCTAAGCAAGTTAGCTACAAGTGATGACAAATGGGCGTTACAGGCCCACATGAATGAGGAAGGTGATGCGGATTCCGCTGACATTGTGTTCCAATACCTAGCCATGGGGGAGGTAGTCTATGGATAAAATAGTTGAGGATGTGCTGGCCAAGTACAGGCAAAGGTCTGAGGTTGGCATAGCCAAGTACGGGACCACTCTTAATGAGAACAAAGCCACCTTAATTGAGTGGCTTACCCATTTGCAAGAAGAACTAATGGACGCTACTTTGTACATTGAAAAATTAAAGTCAGATTTAAACGAAAAATAATCAATTTAAAATTATGGAGGATTTCAAAAATTGGCGAGACTCTGGGATATGCTACACTAGAAAACACTTTCTATCCCTTTTCCCAGACGTTAAATTGCTGGGTGCCTGTGACGATGTGATGGCCTACGATGGTGGATACTACATCCAAATGCTTTGGGACGGGTCGTACTACGAGTGCAACACCAATCGGAGTAAGGACATAGAGGAGGTGGAGAAGAATCTTTTTTTAGAAAAAGTCATGCAAAAAATAGACTAATATTAAACATTTTAATATATTTACATCCATGAAACAGGACGTGTTTAATCAGTACGTAGAGCGGGTCGTGGACCTGTTCGGGATTACAAAGGAGGACTTCTTCTCCAAGAATAAGAAGCGGGCCATAGTAGATGCTAGACAATTGGTCTACTACCTATGTGCCAAGAGACCGATGCAAATTACTTACATCGAGAGGTACATGAATGAGGGAGGGTACAGCATTGCGCACCCATCAATCATCCATGGCATATCTGCTGTAGAGAAGCGCATAGCAGAGGATAAGGACTACGTGTCCGTGGTTAAGGAAGTCGAGAGAGCCGTATTTATTTAATGATATGTATACTTCAGAAGAGTTTTATGACGAGACGTTTGAGTTCACCTATGAGGACTCAGACTATTTGTGGAAGGGTGACTACAGGGTTGAGTCCTACGATGAGGACGGAGACTACGACACGCCTCCTAGTGGAGAGACCAAGGTTAAGCTAATTCATACTACGGAGTTGCTTAAAACAAATGATGAGGGAGAGTACGAGCACATCTTACTTGACCACGACTTGAAATATTTTATTACAGAGTACATAAGAGAAACCCTATAACAACTAATGGAAAAGAAAAAATCAGTATTCGACAGGCTATCGGCCATCAACGTCAACGAGCACGTTGAAAAGAAGGACAACCTCACCTACCTATCATGGGCATGGGCATGGTCTCAGACCAAGAGAGAGTGTCCAGACGCAACCTACAAAATTCTGGAGACAGAGTACGATGAGGCCCTTGGCTTCATGTGTCACACCAATGTAACCATCGAGGGTGAGACCCTAGAGATGTGGCTTCCTGTGATGGACGGCAAGAACAAGTCCATGAAGAAGCAGTCCTATGAGTACGCTACCAAGTACGGCACCAAGACCGTGGATGCGGCAACTACGTTCGACATCAACAAGACCTTGATGCGTTGCTTGGTGAAGAATCTAGCGATGTTTGGTCTTGGTATCTATATCTACGCTGGCGAAGACTTACCTGAGGCTGAGACAACGGCACCTACGCCTGCTCCTGCAAAGGCTAAGCCTACTACAGGACTAATTGATTTGGTGGTTGACGATGAGAATTGGAAGGGAGTTGTTAAGTACGCAAAGGACAACAAGGCACTTGGCTTTGACAAGATAGGCCAGCAGTTGAGCAGGAAGTACAAATTGAGCAATGAAGTTAAGCAAGCACTCGTAGACCTAATCAAATAATGAAGACACTATTGGAGACAATTGACCTAACAGGGGAGCCAAATATCTTGGCTCTCCTTACAGATGACAAGGAGTACTATAGTGGTATAGGTAAGAACTACCTATCCAACTCTGACATCGGAACGCTACTGAATAACCCAAAAGATTTCGGTAAGTCACGGGAAGACAACAAGGCTTTCATGGATGGCCGTTACTTTCACCAATTGATTCTGGAACCCGAGAAGGCCAAGCTAACTCCATTCGTGGACGTAAGCACAAGGACTACCAAGGAGTACAAGAACTACTGCGAGACCAATAACCTACCGTTCTGTATGCTCAAGAAGGAGATGGAGGAGGTAGAGAATCTGGTTGACATCATCAAGGGAAACATCACATTCTACGATGAGATATTTAGAGAGGGCAATCAGTTTGAGGTACCTGCTGTAGGCATGATACAGGGGATGATGTGGAAAGGTAAGGCCGACATCGTTGGTTGGGACTTCTTGATTGACTTGAAGACTACCAGCGACATCCATAAATTTAAATACTCAGCGAAGGCGTACAACTACGATTCGCAGTGCTATATTTATCAGCAGTTGTTCGGCAAGCCATTGGTGTTTTATGTGATTGACAAGGGCACGGGCGTACTGGGCATTTTTAAGCCCACTGAGGAGTTCATTCGCTCAGGTGAGGCCAAGGTAGGCAGAGCCATAGAAGTCTTCTCTAAGTACTTCGGAAGCACTCCTACAGACAACATCGAGAACTACTACATAGATGAGTATTTACTTTAATCAATAAAAAAATGGAAGAAATAGAAATAGAATTTACCAAGGGTAGTTTTGATTGGGAGAAGGGTGATACAGGTCAAATTATTAAGTTAGTTAATCAAGGACTTTCAATACTTGCAGTAATTATCCTAGATAAGGATGGAAAATTTGTTACCTCTTTATTAAGTGATAACGCATTTAAGAGAATTGTTTATTAAATTAATAATAGGGGAGACTAAGGGACCCCACCTACCTGCAATTGGGGTGTGAGTTGTTAGCAGGTAGTCTCCCTTTTAAAATAGTCAGGTGGCGGAAAAGGCAGACGCACTCAATATAGGAAAAATCAAGGTGACTCGAGGTTGAGCTGCTCCTATGGCTGAAGGCTCACAACTACAGGTTCGAATCCTGTCCTGACTACAACTAACATTCACTTAGCCTCAGAGGTAGGTGTTGGTTCAAATAGACTGAGGCATACAAAAACAATTTACACAATGGCACAAGACGAAAAAATCTTTGCAGATGGTTTCTCCTTCAAGAGAAACGAAAAGGCTCCTGAATTTGTAGTAGGGAGACTATCTTTAAAAGTTGACGATGCAGTAGCATTCCTCAAGGAACACCAGCGTAATGGCTGGGTCAACCTGAACGTGAAGACCGCTCGTAGCGGGAACCACTACGTTGAGTTAGACACCTATGAGGCACCTTCTGGAGCCAAGCTAACTGAAGTGAAGGCTAAGCCACAAACGAAGGTGGTACTACCAGAGCCCGAGGATGATGGTGAGTTGCCATTCTAATGGAGGAAAAATAGGGGGAGACAATCTCTCCCTTTTTTTTGGCCTTTTTGCCTGACGAAAATGTCAACACAAACTCCCCTATTCTTTCTATATATAATTTCTATTCTTTTTATTTTTTTTTAATTAAATTTTAAGAATAAAATTGACATAATCGACAGTAGTTTGATAATCAGTAACTTACACGACATAAAATCGACACCCAAACAACATAAAATGACACAAAACGTAACTATTTTTAAGGATATCAAGGATACTGACACTCCCTTCTTCAGGGACATACGTCTTATTCTACTCCGAATCAAGGATGGTTCAGAGACCACACGGGATTTAGTCAAGCGCATACGCCTAGAGAAGCGTAAGCCTGAGAGACAAGAACTAAAGAAGCAGTTGCCTGCGATATGCTTCAGCGGTACATTCAACAAGCGTACAGATGCGTCCCTTATTCAGCACTCAGGGTTTATATGCTTGGACTTTGATGGCTATGAAAAGTCAAAGGACCTACTCCATGACAAGGAGAACCTGAGCAAGAACAAGTACGTGTTCTCCGTATTCATTAGTCCCTCAGGCAATGGCCTAAAGGTGTTGGTTAAGATACCTGCGGACGCTGAGAACCACACCAACTATTTCAACAGCCTAGAGAAGTACTTCAACAGCCCTTACTTCGACAAGACTAGCAAGAACTTGTCACGTGTATGCTATGAGTCTTACGACCCATTGCTACACATCAACGAGAACAGCAGTATCTGGGACCTGATTGAGGAGCCTGAGTACACCGAGGTAAACAAGACTAGAGACCAGCCTACCATACCAATCACGGACGAGAATAAGATTGTGGATATACTCGTGAAGTGGTGGACAAAGAAGTATCCCATGAACGAGGGCCAGCGCAATCAGAACTGCTACGTCCTAGCCATGGCCTTCAATGACTTCGGTATCAACAAGGGCCTTGCGTCCTACGTCCTGAATCAGTACGCCTCTGAGGACTTCTCCGTACGTGAGATTTCTAGGACCATCGACTCAGCGTATAGTCACACGACCAACTTCGGTACCAAGTACTACGAGGATGAGGAGCGGATTAATAACATCAGAGCTAAACTCAGACGTGGTGTATCAAAAAAAGAGATTCGCATCCAACTGCAAGACTCCCACTTGGACAGCGATACCATCGAATCAGTCCTTAATAAAGTAGAGGAGGAGAATGCTAAGCAAACATTCTGGGACAGAAACGATAAGGGAGTAATCAAGATAATACACATTCAGTTCAAGCAATTCCTTGAGGACAATGGCTTCTACAAGTACTGCCCTGAGGGAGGAAAGAACTACGTGTTTGTCAAGGTCACCAACAACTTGATTGACCACACCTCAGAGAAGGAGATTAAGGACTTCGTCTTAAACCATCTGCTGGAGCTGGACGACATTGGCGTGTACAATTACTTCGCTGACCAAACTAGGTTCTTCAGGGAGGAGTTCTTATCCCTGCTGTCCACGATTGACATCTACTTCATAGCAGACACCAAGGGTGCCGCATACCTGTACTACAAAAACTGCGCTGTAAAGATTACCAAGGATGGCGTGTCCACGCTGGACTACCTAGACCTTGGAGGCTATGTGTGGAAGGACCACGTGATAGACAGGAACTTCGTTATGTGCGGTGTATCTGAAGGCTTTGATTTCAAAAAGTTTATCAGCAACATTAATGGTGGTGACGAGGGACGTATCAAGTCCATGGAGAGCACGATAGGATTCCTGTTGCATGGATACAAGAACCTTAGCTTCTGCCCTGCAGTAATCCTGAACGATGAGGTGATTAGCGACAACCCTGAGGGTGGCACAGGGAAGGGATTGATTATGAATGCGCTCAGCAAGATGAAGAAGCTAGTCGTGATTGACGGCAAGTCATTTGCGTTTGAGCGTAGCTTCGCCTACCAGCTGGTGTCAGCAGATACACAGATACTTTGCTTCGATGACGTGAGAAAGCACTTTGACTTTGAGAGGCTATTCAGTGTCATCACTGAGGGTTTGACCTTGGAGAAGAAGAATAAGGACGCCATCAAGATTCCGTTCGCCAAGTCTCCAAAGATTGCCATGACAACTAACTATGCAATCAAGGGTGCAGGCAACTCATTCGCAAGGCGTAAGTGGGAGCTGGAGCTACACCAATACTACAGCAAGGACTACACGCCATTGGATGAGTTCGGCAGGCTAATGTTCGGTGACTGGAACGATGACGACTGGTGCGAGTTTGACAACTACATGATTGGTTGCCTTAAGAATTACTTGAAGACAGGCCTAGTGAAAAGTAAATTCGTTAACTTAAAAATACGTCAGCTATCTGCTGAGAGTTGCCATGAGTTTATCGAGTGGTGTGGACTGGTTGACAGCACAGAGCGTAACGTGATGCTACAGACAGACGTGAGGCTGTACAAGAACGAGCTGTACTCCAACTTTGTAGAAGAGTATCCTGACTATGGTCCACGAGGACGCATGAGCATAAGCAGGACTAAGTTCTACAGGTGGTTGGTGTCTTATGCGATATATAAAGAGGGGACCTTTCCTGAGGAGGACAGGGACCAACAAGGACGATGGATTATTATTAAAAGCAAAAAAGAAGATGAAGACTAATGTAATTATCTGGAACTACGTGTTCCATTGGAATGAGTACACAGGTAAATGGTATGCCGTACACAGGGACAGGTACCTTGAGTATTGGAATGTTGAGAAAGATGTATTCCTGAGTGACGAGAGCTTAGACGAACTGATTAAGAAAATAAAATAATGACAGAAGTTGTAGCAAGAATACCTGCTTATAGTAACCAGTCTATGGTAGACTATTGCGACACGTTGCTATCAATACTTGTTCAGACCTACGACACAAAGGTAGGCCGAGGCAAGAAGGCAGAGTCGATTAAGGTATTCAAGCACAAGAGTGACCAAAATGTCATCGACAAATTAATCAGGAGCAAAGAGCACTACCATAAATTAAATCAAATGACATTCAAATTTAGGGATTATCAGACCGACATAATAAAGAAAGGCTGCCATATTTTAAAGGAACATGGATTCTTATATCTGGCAATGGAGGTAAGGACAGGCAAGACTCTAACGAGTCTAGGTATTGCAGAAAGGATAGAGGCTGAGCGTGTGCTATTCATTACAAAAAAGAAAGCAATAAGCACAATTGAGGCAGACTATAAACTATTGAAACCATATCACCACCTGACTGTAATTAACTACGATAGCCTACACTTGGTGATGGACAACGAGAAGTGGGACCTGATTATCTGCGATGAGGCTCACAGCATGGGGGCATTCCCAAAGCCAAGTGGCAGGGCTTTACTCGTGGCTCAGGTGATAAGGAAGTATAGACCAATGGTGATACTGCTGTCTGGCACGCCAACACCTGAGAGCTACTCCCAGATGTACCATCAGGTGTATGCCATACCAAACAATCCGTTCAAGGAGTTCTCAAACTTCTACAGATTTTGCGACAAGTATGTCAACATAAAGCAGAAGAAAATCAACAGCCTTTTTATCAATGACTACAGCCATGGTCTTGAGAGTATCATCAAGGAGATGGCTCCATACACCATTAACTACACTCAGGTGGAGGCAGGGTTTAAGTCAGAGGTGAAGGAGGAAGTCTTGTACGTGACCATGAAGGACTCGACCTATAACATGATACGTAGACTAAAGCGGGACCTAGTCATAGAGGGTAAGGGAGAGACCATCCTTGCGGACACGGCAGTAAAGTTAATGATGAAGGTGCACCAATTGTGTAGCGGTACGATTAAGTTCGAGAGTGGCAACAGCATGGTGCTGGACACGACCAAGGCAGAGTTCATTAAACAAAAATTTTATGGAAGTAAGATAGGCATCTTCTATAAATTTAAAGAAGAGTACAACGCCTTGAAGCAGGTGTTTGGTGATGACTTGACCAACGAACTGAGTGTCTTCGAGGACACTGACAAGAACATAGCCCTGCAGATAGTATCTGGTCGTGAGGGTATATCTTTACGAGACGCTGACTACTTGGTGTACTACAACATTGACTTCAGTGCCACTAGTTATTGGCAGAGCAAGGACAGGATGACGACCAAGGACAGGCTAGAGAATCAGGTCTACTGGGTGTTCTCAGATGGAGGTATTGAACCAGACATATACAAAGCAGTATCAAACAAGAAGGACTACACTATTAATCACTTTAAAAAGGACTTTTATGAAAGCGAAACTAAAATTTAAATTACCTGAGGATAACCACGAGTGGTATAACGCAATCAAGGGTGCGGCAATGCATTCTACTCTATGGGAGTACGACCAGTGGCTGAGGTCAAAGATAAAGTACGAGGACCTGACTGATGAGCAGTACAAGGTATACCAAGGTTGCAGAGACCACTTGAGAACATTAATGTATGAGAACGATATTAATTTAGACAATGGCTGATATAACAATGTGCCCGGGGACAGATTGTCCCCACAAAGAAACCTGCTACAGGTTCACGGCTATGCCTAGTGAATACCAATGGTATTTAAAACCCCCTATCAAAGACGGCAAGTGCGATATGTATTGGGGTAAGAACGCAGAGAATATTTGGAATCAACTAAAAGAGATAGTGAAATGAAACAGACAGCAGTACAATGGTTTGCATCAAAGGTGATGTACCTAAAAATAAATCCAAAGGAGATGCATGACTTCCTTGAGTGGTACGAAGAAGCCAAGCAAATGGAAAAGGAGCAGATTAAAGATGCTTATCGAGTAGTTGATTTAGATATACAACATGAAGATGTTGGTGAAATTAATTCAGAACAATACTACAAAGAAACATACGGAAAAGATGATGACATTTAATCAATTAAAAATTGGAGACAGAGTCAAGACAAAGCATTCAGGAATGGCTACAGTTTTACAGGTTGGAGCCTACAAAGGAACAATGGTTAAACTTAAATGTGATAAACCTAGATGGGCTTGTCCATTTTTCTATGAGGAAGAATTAGAATTTAAAACTGAACAAGGCACATGAACATCTATCTTGGAGAACAAGCAAAGAAGTTATTCTTTGGTCGTGAGATACCTATGGATTCAATGGGGGTATTTAAGTCCAACATAGATGAGTGGGTATATTGGTACCGTGATGAACGGATTTATGATACTGGATTTGCAGATACACAGGCAGAAGCAATGCAAAAGTCAAAAGCATATATTAAAATAATTAATTTAAGATATGATATATAGAGTACACGGAGCAAAGTTCCACGACATGGACAGGCTCAACGACCAAATAAAGAAAGTCATGCGCAGGTATGGACATCAGTTCGGATACTTTGAGATTGGAGATATGTACGAGATTGATGGAACAGTAAACTTAATCCTAGAATGAAGTACTCACGAAGTTTCAATCACGATGTAAAGGTTGGGCTGCTTGGGGAGGATTGGGCAAAGGAATTTTTCTCAGGAGAGTTTAAGCTTGAAGTTAAGTTTGACTCCATGGCCCACGCTTCAGGTAACCTTTTCATCGAGTACTCTTCTAGGGGTAAGCCATCAGGGATAGCGGCAACAGATGCTGAGTACTATTTGTACATAATAGCCGAGTTCAACTACGCCATCATATTGAACGTGGAGAATCTAAAAGAAAGGCTGAGGTTCTACTACAAGCACAATATGTACATAAGAAATGGAGGAGACGATGATACCTCAGTCGGCTTCTTGGTGCCCATACAAGAACTGTTAACGGTATAAAAAGGGGTATAAAAGGGGTATGTTTAGGGTATAAAAAGGGGTATAAAAATCAATGACCGAGCAACAGATACAAACAAAGCTAATGAAGGAGCTGGAGTCAAATGGATACTACGTCATCAAGTTGATTAACACCAACAAGAATGGTATCCCAGACCTGATAGCCATACCAAGGGACTCAGACGTTGAGTTCTACGAAGTAAAGAAACCCAAGGGTAGAGTGTCAAAGCTTCAGGAGTACAGATTAAAAGAGCTTGCAGCTCACGGAATAAAAGTAGAAATCTATAAAGGAATCGAATCAAATGATATTACATAAGCACACCAAAATGGAGACGCTGTCTCAGATAGTGAACAGAGAATTTAAAGCGAACATATTTAACTATTCAAAAAAACAAAGCAACGTAAACGCAAGGAAAGTATTTTGCAAAATATTAAATGAAATAGGTTTCTCATCGAACGACATCTGTGGCTTTCTAAAGAGAGACTACGGAGTTTATATGTACTACATGGGAGACGTAGATAATCTCATAAGGTACAACCATGAGGTAGGTCAGAAATATTTAACCTGTAAGGAGTTATTTTTCATAACGATAAGGGGGATAATACAAGAAGAGAATGAGTATATTGTTAGTACAAATTCAAAGATTAACTACTCTGTCTGGGACAAGGACAGGATGCCTAAGGTTGAAGACAAGTACGACAGGATAAAAAGAATCATTGAGCTTGTTGATTTCAATACTCCATTGGGGCAAGAACATTTAATATTTCAAAAATTAGTCCACGTGTTTGAAACTATATCAGACGATGGAGAAAAAACGAGACCGAGAAAATGCTAGAGCAAACAGAATTGCCGCACGTGTGGGGCTAAACCATATCCTGATGGCTAGTATTTATGAGAACGTAGTAGATAGGGACTTCAAGAAAGCAGAGATAGAGCTGAAGGAACTTATCTACGATTTAAGATTAATGTTGAAATCAATAGAGGAAGATGATTTTTGAAACGGATACAGATATTCTAAGAGAAAAAAAAGCAATCGATTTATTCGTCAGTATTTTCAAAGGCTCATACAAAAAGCTAGACCCTCTTGACATAGACTACAAGGTGTCCGATGATAGAGGACAACTGATTGCTTATGTTGAGGTGGTTGGAAGAATGAGGAGCATGAAGACGTCCTACCCTCTGCCAATTACTTTGAGCAAGTTGAACAAGCTTATAGAGAAGCGACTCAACCCTGTGATTGTGTGGTCCTGTGACGATGGCATCATCTATGCTGAGGCCACCAAGCTAGAGGGAGAAATAAAGTGGGGAGGTCTCCCTCCCCGTGATGATGAGATGATGGTCTATTACGATAAGCAGAAGACCATGAAGTACGTGAGGTATGTTTAATTCCCTCTCTTCTTTTTCTTAAACTCTCTGTCTTCTCTAGCCTTAGACTCCTTCTCTAATTTACTTTCAACAGCCTCCTTTGCCTTTGTCTTCTTGGCCCACTCAGAGTTAGGTCCGAATCTTTTTCTCCAGAGGGAAGGATTTAATCGCTTCATATCACTCTCGTTGTCGTATCGCTGACCTTTGCTTGAATCATAAAGGAGTCTCTTTTTCCTTGCAGTCAATGCCTCCTTTTGTTTATCAATCGCAGCCTTAGCCTCTTCACTTCCTGTAATTTCAACAATCTTTTTATCTAAAGCTTTGCGCTCATCCTCATCCTTAATCTTGCTCTTCAGCTCTCTTAAGTCTTTTAGCTTCTCGTACTCATCTCTGTTTGGTATTGACGAATCAGGAGTATTGGCAGCCTTACGTAGGTCCTTGTAAATCTCATCGTTCACAGCCTTCTTTACGTCCTTGTATAGTGGGATGAGACCAAGGTTACCAGCTACCTCCAAAGGAATTCTATAATTGACAGTCATGTCCTCTCTTCGTATGGCATCAGGCTCCTTTTTAGTCGGACCTTCACCCATAACTCTGCTAGATAGGGCTCCAAAGTTTTTACCTATCAACACAGCGGTGTTCAATGCGGGACTATATGCTCCGGCCATACTGATAGCCATCTTTGGAACATCTATATCCCCTCTGTCTCCTACGTTTAGATAGGTATAGGCAATGTTATCTTTGTAGAAATCATACTCTCCGCTTCTAAGGAAGTCAAGATACTCTTCGTTGATTTTTTCCACTCCAAAGTTTATCATGCCTCTTACTGCGTTGCCAAAGTTCCTTCCAACAGTATAACCAACCAATACGTTGGTCAATCCTCTACCAACCTTTTGAAAGAAAGACTTCTCATCCACCTCTTCCTCGTCTTCCCAATCAAAGGCAAGTCCAAGAGCTGCTCCAACAATTCCTGCACCCATGTTCGCAACCATAATTTGATAGATTATAGACCTAGTTGTGATACCAGCTAGTACAGCGGCAGCCTTCTTCTTGGTCATGTATCCCTCGTTGAACAAATTATAGACTGCGCTTCTTGCTGCAGCATAATCAAAGTTCATAAAGTTGGTCATGTAAGAGTTAAAGTTGTTCCACAGCTTTTGTGTTAAGCCTTGATTTGGCTTGAGCTTTCCTTTAAGTACACCCATGAACTCGTTGTTAGCAGCACCTGAGTATACAGACTCTTGGTCAGCCTTTCTTGTGGCCTGCTCAATTGCATCTGCATACTTCTGCATATAGTCGAGGTCATTGTTAATCATCATCTCTTGATTAACTTCTTCCCCTGTTATTCTTTTGAACTCATTCATGAAGCTTCCAAACCAAAGTGGCATAGACACCACCTTATCAGGAGTTGTTAGCATTGTGTCAGCAATGTATTCAACTGGGTTCTGTACGAATCTTTTTAATGTTAGATTGTAAATCTGTGCTGTTCTATTTCTTAAAGCGCTTCTTGAAATGCTGCCCTTTATACCTGATGTTTGCTTTAGTATTTGAGGGTCTACCATCCTTCCAGAAAGAGCATCCGTAGAATAAAGCCTAGACGTTTGTTTTGACTTTGCATTATTCATGAACTCATACCCATTAGCGGAAGCAATTAGCTTAGCGTGTTTAATACCTGTAGCAAATCCCTTTGGATTTATAATCAATGCGTTGACAATGTTGGATGCTAATTCAGCTTGGAACCTAGTAGTTCCAGCCAATGCTGCTCTGTATCCCTGCTTCTGAATAAAGTCAAACACCTCATTTGAAAGGTCATCCTGACTGATATTATTGGTCAATATATTCTCAAGAGCCTCTTCGTAAGCGTTGTTAATCGCATTGAATATTTGAATCTTCTCCTTATTCATAAGGCCCTTGCTCTCTAAATTTTTCTCTGCCTGAATTAAGGTTCTTCTGGCGGTACGAATAGGGGATGTCAAGTTATAATCTAACAACACAAACTTAGCTCCCTTTTGAGTAGAGGTAAACAAGTCAAAGTTTAGCGGAGTTAAAGCGCCAGTTCGCTCAATCAAAGACTTAGCCTTTGTGGTTGGTCTCATTGAGTTACTGTAACTACTAGAGAACTCAGGAGCTGCAGTAGCATCCATAGGGTTCTGCTCATGCAAAACATTGTGGTGAAAATAATTGTCCATCAACTCTACTTTATTGCCACGTATAACGGATGAAGTGTATGCCGCCTTCTCCCCTAGAGAAGCATTGATTTCAGTCATGACTTTAATGGCATTCTTCTCAGCATTATTAAATGTGTTGTAGAACTTATCCAAGTCAACAGTCCCGTCCACAGTGTATGTGTCAAGCTCTTCAAGTATATTCTCTAGCTTCTCAGCGTCTGCCTCTTTGAATACTGACTTGCCTTTTCTAATATGCTTAATGGTCTCCTTCAGATAATCGGAAACAGGCCTAACTCCCTTCTTGCCAATGTTTGACTCGTACTCACGCTGAAGCATATAGGTTGTCATTCTAAACTTAGACATCAAATACTTGTCAGGGTTCTGATTGAATGAAGCCAATACTTTATTTTGAGCAATATCTATTTTTTGAGATACTCTCTTTAGCTCCGAGTTAAATCTAGCCAATGCCTGAGAAGATTGCTCAAGCAATGAGTTAAAGATGTCCCTTGTTTTAAAATCACCAAACACATTGTCTATGTAGTATAGAGGGTTAGCTCTTATCAATTCATCGACAGCTCCCTTGTTAGTGAACTTATCCTTTAGTCTAGAATATAGTTTTGAGAAAGACAAAGGCTTAGCTCTTTCTATAGCACTTGAAAGAACCTTTCCTTCTTTGATAGCATCAAGTTTCTCTATAGATATCTTGGCATAATGAGGTAGGTACCCATTATTTATGTTTTCTATAACCTTAATTATGTTTTTCAAATCAGGCAAAGAAAGATTCATTAAGTCCGACTCGCTTAGCTCCTTGATTAGTTTTGATAGATTTAATGCATCTTCTTTCTCATCACGGCTAGGCAGAGGGAATTCTTTATTGTCAATCTTTAGAGCCTTTAATATTTTTATTTCCTCCTTCTTTTGTTCTGCAATCTCTTCTTCAGTTAAATCAGTACGTTCTACCTGAGGTAGTATTTCAGACTTATACTTTCTCATAAGGTCTGCTTCATCAGTAGAGATTAGACCATCGTCTATCATCTTCTTGATGGTAGCTGCATAGTTAAGACCACCTTCTTCGTTGAATACCTGCTCATCGTAGTTATTAAACCTATCAGCAAGGACGTCCACCGAGGATAGCTCATTGCTTACCTCTTCAAGTATCTCATTGACCTCTTTTAACACCTTGACTCTGTCATCAATACTAAGCACTGCCTTTCTTGCTCCGAAGTCCTCCAAGATACCTAAGTACTTCTCAAGTTGATTCAAAGGAATCAGCGTAGGATTAATAGATAGGAGTTGTTTCAGTGGTATGAACAGGTCTTCAGCTACACCAATCTTTGTCTTGATATTTTCTTTTGCCTTCTTAATTTGAGCTAATGCAGTAGTCATCTTCCCAACATACTCTGCCTTTGAGAATACCTTAGCAACGTAATCTACGAAGTTGGATATGGATGCCTCACTCAAAGGATTCATCTTGAGTGCCCTAACAGTAAGGCTAGTGGCTTGGTTGAGCGTAATCTTACCATCTGTGACCATTTGCTTAATCTCATCTGCCAAGAATTTATTAGCCTCAGCTATTGACTTCTTAGCTGCAGCTGCACCTTCAGCAAGTTCTTTAATTCTTTTCTTAAGAACCTGTGTTTCGGTCATGGTTATCTTAGTGATATCCTTTAGCTGACCAAGTATTCTCTTTGCCGTAGGAGCTGACTTTTGTCTTAGCCCAAGCATTTTACGAACCTCACGTACTAGCTTTTCTTTCTGTACATCCGTGGCTGCTGTGTATGCCTTTGAGTTCTTTAGCTTGCTGATTACTTCTTTGGATTCAACACCCTTAACAATCAAGTCCTCAATTCTTTTCATCAAAGAATCATAACCGCTGATAGTATCTTCAGACAATGTAACCCTTCCTGCTGCAGGGACATCTTTTGCCATCGCCTTCTTGATGTCGGCCTTAGATATACCCTTACTTTCAAGGAATGACTTTATTACCTCCTCAGAAAATCCCTGAGCTCTAGCTTGCTGAACTACCTTCTTTGCCTTGGCTTCAGTGTTAAGCTGAGCCTTTCCTTTAATATCTTCTTGAAGATTTAAATCCTGATAATCATATAGAATTTGGTCAGCCCTGTCGATGTTTTCCGTCTCAGAAAGCAAAGTTTTTCTTCTCTGCTCAGGCGTTAGCTTTGCCCTGTACTCAATGTTTCTAGCCTCAACTTCTCCTGCTATTCTGTAATAAAGGTTGTATGCAGATGCAGCTTGAACTCCATATATATCATCAACCGTTATTTTTCTTCCTTGTTTTTTACTAGCATCTTCAGCAAAAGCTATCTTTCGTGCTTTCTCTTCCTTGGTATCCTTATGAAGAGCTAATTCACGTATCTTTTTAAAATCATTTTTTGCCTTATCATAAGTTGCCTTAGACTTTTCTATTGGATTTTTATTGTCAGAGTCCTTGTAAAAGTCTTTTGTAAAATCAAATACATTTTTTGCCTTTCTTACCACATCTCTAACATCATCTAGCAAATACTTCATAATGCCTTTTGCTAGTGCAGGATTAGAGCCACTTTCGAAAAACTCTACAGTTTGAATATAATGCTGTATTTCATGCAGCATTGTTAATTCTGCAACCTCTCTATTATTGTTATAGTATTTAGTATTAATACTTATCTCCTGTGTAGGTCTATCGAATCCACCCAACTCATCATCAGGCAAATCCTCAAATACAATTTTTATTTCTTTAGCCTTAGGATATGCATCGTATAAGTCAGGAGCTGTAAATATATCTCCTAACTTAGCAACCCTTACATTTTTTGTACCTCTCTTTTCTTCCTTTAAATCATCAAGGTCGATGTCCTTGAACTTACCATCAGGTATTTCATACTTCCAATTACCATCTTTTCCTTTTTCCCAACCTGTAACTTCTCTAATAGTCTGAGGGCTAACTTTATTTTTATCCATATCCTCAGCTAAGTTTTGATTAAACTTAACTGCAGCAGATAGATTAGCATTCTTTCCAATCAACTGAGCCTTACCTTTCATCCTTGGCTCAAGCTCTCTAATTACGCCCGTCTCGGCAGCAATAACTTTCGTCTGCATTGGCTTAGTCTTACCTTCTCTGCCGCCAATTACATCCTTGTACTTTTCTTTTATAGACTCAGGCATGATATCCCAAGAGTCAATCTTCTTATCAGGAACACCTACTACTTCACCACTAATAGCAAACTCATAGGTAGAGTGTGGAGCTTTACCAGAAACCCCTGTTGGCTTGCCAACAAGCATGATATCATTCTGATTGAAATCATTTTCTCTGTAGAAGCCATCTCTCAATTCATTGTAGTCAATGAATGCATTGAATGAGCCTAAAAGTTCTTTAAGCGAACCTTTCGGTGCCGTCTTTAGAGAACCGATTTCACCAATAGATATAAGGAAAGGTTTTCTCTTAGGGCTATCAGCCAACTCTTTAAATGAATTCACTTCATTCAATGCGTCCTTGATAGTTTTTAGTTCTACCGTTTCTTTTTCAAAATTGTTAATTGCTTCTTTGAACTTATTGAAGTCTGAGGTCTTATTTATTCTATCAGCCAACAAGTCCAATACTCTTTTGTTAAATAGCTTGGCCTTTTCAGGTGAGCCACTAATAAAGAATATGTAATCAGCTTGATTGATTTGATTTGTCAAAGTCTTCTCAGGCAACCCACTAGCCCAAAGTATTCCCTTACTTCGGTTGGTAGGGTCTAGAGCAAAGCTTGGGCCTGCATCTAAGTAATGTTCACCTTCAATAACTTCATCGTAATAGTTGCCACGTCCTAGTTGGTCTGCCATCCAAAACCAAATCTTTTGTTTCTTGGCGACAATGTCATCGATTAAAGCATTGATGTCAATCTTATCTGCTTCAGTAACGAATGATAGTGGTAATGGTGCCTTAGGGAAATTTAAAGAAGCTTTTCCTTTAGGGAGGGGATTGATTGTTGTAGGGCTTCCAATAGGAACGGATAGCCCTTCTTGAATTGCTGTAATATCTGCAGGGTTAATTGCCTCTCCTTTACGAATAGACTCTGATATATTTCTAAGGAACTCAATTGTCTGCTTGGTATCTTTAACATTTTGGAATGGAGTGAAAGCCCCATTAGTAATCTTAGATACCACCTCATTAATTATTGAAGCAATGTTCTGTAATAGAGTAGGAGATATATTCTTATCTGCTTGAGTAAGCTGAGCAGCTAGTTCAACTAGGTACTCTTCGTATGAATCGTTCTCCTCGTATTGACTTGCAAAGTCAGTTAACGCTTGATTTCCTTCTTGATTTAATACAGATGCAATTCTATTCTTTAATGTTCTAAATGATTCTACATTCTCACCAAATGCTTTACGCATTACACCATGCGCAACTTCGTGCGCAACGGTTGCGTTGTTAGCCTTGTTAAGATTAATATCTATCTTACCAACATAAGTCCCGTCAGGTCTTTGCACATAAGAGAAGTAGCCTGCTGATTCAGCAGGACCATTAACAGAAGCCATTGCATTTCTGTAGCTATTCTCGTCATCGTGTACTACGATTTCAAAGTCAGGAAGTACTGACTTTAATGTAGTCAATGTCTTCTGAGCAAAGTCAATAACCTGTTTCTTGGCATTATCCTGCACTCTCTTTCTCAAGGAGTCCATTCCGATTGGGTCAGCAACATTTACTCCTGAAGTTGTAGCAGTATCAGTAGGAGCTATAGGAGTAGGAGTTTCTTTCTGAGTAAACATCTCCTCCATTTTAGCAATCTGTTCTGCTTCAGTAAGGGTGGTAGGTTGAGGTGATACAGTAGGTTGAGCGGTCACCTCAGGCTGTGCTGCTGCTTCAGCTCTCTTAGAGTTTACATAGTTTCTGAATAAGTCAGTATTACGAATATCTCCTACATTTCTTTCTACTTTTACACCAACTCCTGTAATTGTACCGTCTTTTTTCTTATTAAAAGTAAATCGAGTTCTTGTCTCATTATCATCAAAGTTGTTGTATTCAAATACAACTGAGTCACCAAGGTCTGTTCTTTGTGGCTCTGCCTGTGGCTCAAATTTCTTTGATTGTAATACCTTACCAAGTACCTCATTATTCTTATCTGATACTTCTTCGGTAGGATTGTACTCAACGATTTGGTCATCGGTTAGCTCAACTGCAGGAGATACAGCTGTAGTAGTCTCAGGAGCAGTAGGAGCAACGGGAGATACAGCAGGAGATACAGCTGTTACTTCTAACTGCTTAGGCAACCTAGTCATGGTTGCTTTTTGTTTGTCTTTTACAAATCCAAACTTCTCGTAAAATGCTTCTAATTTTTTAGGTGTTTCAAATCCCTTAGCCTTCATTCCTCCTATTAAATTTGGAGTTAAAGTCAGGGTTGTGTTATTCTTATCCGCATTCTCTGTGACGATTCTCATTATAGCAGAACCGTTACCTGTTCTCTGACCTCTTTTTTCACTTACTACTTCATCAATCTTTACAGTATTATCATCAACAGAAGACATTGATATTCTTCCAAGTAAATTGCCTTCAGAATCAGTGGCAGCATATCCCCCGCCAATATGGTCATTGGGGAATATAACATCCATCTCTTCGAAGAATTTCTCATCACTTGGCTTTACTTCTTCTTTGGCTTGACCTTCTTCGGCAGTGACTTGAGGTTCTGCTTGGGGTTCTCCTTGCGCCACTTCTTGGCTAACTGTGGTTCCTGACTGAACAGGTACTTGACCTGCTGCTTGCTCTTGAATGGCATCTTCTTGTACGGGTTTAGTTTCTGTAATTGGATTCTCCTGTAGGTTCTTTATCTCTGCTCTAATTTGAGCAGCCTTTTCTTTAGCTACCTCAGTCTTATTGCCTTCTAATGTATTTAGTTGCTTTTGTAAATCTACAATAGCATTTAGAGTTGGTTCATTTAGGTCAGGCTGAGCTTGCTTTACTTCCTCTTTAATGGTGTTAGTGACAATCTTATCCTGAAGCCTTACCTGTCTCCCTTCATAATCATTCTTAATGTCAATCTTAGAGACTGCCAATTGCTCAGGAGTCATTGTTTCAAGTAAATTGTCAATCTCTTGAGCATCAACATTCCGACCATTAACTTTATAAACAGGCTTAGCAAATCGAGCCATTAAGGTAGACTTTACTCCTCCCGGCATTTCAGCTATACCTTCTAGCAAAATCTCCCCAGTGTCCATGTCTTGACCAATCAATCCACGAGCAGCAGCCTCTCCTGTTGAACCACCTGCTGCTTCTATCGCAGTGCCTGCAGCAGTGGCTTTAGTAACCGCAGCTTTTGTAGCGGCCCCAGTAGCTGAGCCTGCTGCTGACTTAGATAATATTTTTGCTCCAACCCCTGAGGCTAACTTTCCTGTAAATGCATCTATCGCACCGATGGTTATGCCACGAGCGATAGCTTTATTTCTAATATCATTTAATTTCTCAGGGTCCTCTAGGATTGCTTTTACATTTTCTGCGCTAGAATCCTTTCCGCCTAGCTCCTCATTTAATAATTCTGAAAAAGTTGCACCTGTTTCAACAATGGTACTAGCCAATCCAAATGCATAGGGCACTGAAGCAACTGCCCCAGCCACCGCCCCCGGGGCTGCTCCTGCACCTAATGTTAGACCACCTGCAGTTACAGCTCCAGCTGTCGCTCCTGTACCTACAGCTCCTAAACCCGCAATGACAGCGTCTCTGTTGGTAGCCATTGATACCATTGAGCTAATCATTATTTCAGGTAAAATACTTGGGTTTTGAATTACTCCTTTAACAAATCCCCAAACTCCTTTTCCCGCTTCCTCGTATGTTTTTTGATAGTCTTGAAATTCCTTAGAACCACCAAGTTGTTCTAACTTCTGCTGCTTATCAAGAAGGTTTTGTATTTCTTCTAGAGATGGTGTAGTCCCTGATATTAAAAGTTTGTTAGCCGCTTGAGCAACATCTCCTTGACGATATCCAGAAGCCACGGCTCTAGCCATGTCATCAGCAAAGTCTCCTATTCCTATTGGAGATACGCTATCGAATCCACGAAGGATGTTTCCAAATGTTCCTTGAAAATAATCTTCTTCAGGAACTGATACGGACGAAACCGAAGAACCAAGTCCCGAAGGTAATGCCGTAGTATCGTCTTTTTTTTTTAACTCTGGTGCAACTGGTGCTTGAGCCTCAGGACTAACAGGGGCTCCTACTCCAACTAATATTTTGTAATCATCTAATGACCTTTTATATCCATTTTTTTGGAATAACCCATAAGAATCATTTAGTGCATTAGGATTTGATGAAATCAATTGCTTAAAATCTTGCAACGATTTATTATATCCATTTTGGACAAACAAATTGTATGAGTCAATGATAGCTTGTTCGTTCATATTATTGAGGTTAATTATATTGCGCACCTACTCCACCTGTCTTTCTGCTTGTCTTAGGGAATGAACTTAGTACAGCTTCAGCTGCCATTTCTTGTTCCTCAACAGTCCCTCCCTTAGCATAATTTTTAATGATAAAGTCTTGCATACTCTTAAGTGCAGCTTTATTTTTTGTTGGGTCACCCACTTTATATCCTGATGATTCTACTCCGTTAACGTCAACAAACACATTCCCTGTTGCTGGGTTGTAATCAAATGTAACTCCAAACAACTTTGGCGCAATTAACTTATTAAATTGCTCTGTTAATGCTTCTCCACTTGTAAGCTTCTGAAGATACGGAGTTAATTTAGGAGTTTGTATGCTTTCAGAAACAATTGTATTTAGCTCGTCCAATGGTGCCAGTTCTTCAGCTTCTTCTGTAAAACCTGTTGCTCTAGTTCTAGTATTAGCCTTGTTGCCTTTGTATGTTGATTTACTAAAACTAAGAATAGTATCTTCAGGCAAATCTGTACCAAAAGCACTAATCATAGAACTAGCTATTTTATCAGGGTCATCATTTAAATCAAATGTAGACTCACCTGTTCCATCCATTTCACTAACTGTAATTGTGCTACCTTCTCTGTTAACACGTTTTTTTGATTTTTGAGCTAAGTATATAATAGCATTTCCAACCTCTTTATCGTCATCACTCTTCAATGCTGTACCTAGTTGTCTACCAAAGTTCTCAGCATCTTTCTTAGCTTGAGCAGCATCATTCTCAGCATCAGTTCTAGGCCTGCTTTCTTGACGCTGAACTTGACCTCCTTGAGTAATAGTTTCTTTTCTAGTAACCATGCTTAGCAATTGCTGAGTCATCCAGTCTTCAGCTTTCTTTTCTAGCTTGTCTGAGAACTGGTACTCAGCTCTACCCGTATTAGGGTCTACTACTTTAAGGATTAAGTCAGGGTTCTTGGCCGCCTCATTAGGGTCCATGGTAACTTTTACTCCTAATGTATCAGCAAGTAATGATGCCTTTTGAAATGGACTAGATATAACCGCACCTACAGAATCTCTAAGAGACGTATAATAATCAAATAATATTTGTCCCGTAACAGGGTCAATATCTTTTCTGTTTCTAAGGTCTTCTACAGACTTAATGCTGCCCAGCTTACTTAATGTAGCAGGGTCTAACGTAGCTTGAATCTCTGTGCCTAAGCTATCAGCTATTGGAGTCAAAGCCTCCATAGCCCTAAACTTATCTATTCTTGTATAAATAGCCCCATCTATGTACTCCATTCCACGGGTACTACCATCCTTTAGGCCCATTACTTTTTGGCCATCAATTATTTGTTCTTCTTTTAAACCAACATTAACTTTTCCTGAAGGAGCATCAATAAAGAATCCTGACTGTCTAAAGTTACCGTATCCTTGAATCTCTTCTAAAGCTTGTATTTCAAGGATTGATGATTTATCTGTTCTTGCTCTTTCCATCAACTCACCATATTGAGCTTGGAATTCTTTCATGGCCTTAAAGCTTCTTGTTGTTCCGTCAACTAAATTCTGACGGGCAACCATATAATCCTTTGGCTTCAATAGGCCACTTTTTAAAAGTCTTTCTTGCTGAAGCATATACTGACTTGCTTGGTCAGCGAATCTCAAAGCCTCTTCTTTTGCTCCAACGTGTTCTCCTTGAGGAGCATTTGAAAGTTGTTCGGCATATTTACGTGTAGCCTCATCAATAGCAGCTTTCTTTTCTTCCCTTAAAGCAACTTCATCACGGAGCATATCCGTCATGTTCTTACCTATCTCAGCCCAATTGACCTGAGACTCAGCACTACGTTCAGCATATTTATAAAATGTAGCCATTGATTATTTACGGGTAAAAGGATTTAGAAAATCGTAATCAATAAAGTCATTGAGAAACATATTAGCCTTTCCCTGTTTTAATCTATTTATGGTTGGATTCATCGCCTGTGCTGCTTGAACAGAAGCTAACCTGCCTTGTCTTAATGCTGAGTTAGCAACATCTTTTAAGTTTTGACCTCTTCCACTAAAACCTAATTCAGTCCTAGCATCTTTGATTTTTCTAGCATCTATACCTCTCATATAATCTAAAAAATCAGGACGATTCATTTCAGCCACTTTACTAAAGTCCCCGCCTAAAGAAGCAATTCGATTTTGTAAATCAGCTCCACTAATATCATTTCTCTTGGCTACACGCTCCATTCCTCTTATTTGTTTGGCAGATGCACTCTTCTCAAATAAAGGAGCCTGCTCAGCCAGCTGACTAGCCATACTAGTAAGCCCTTCCATTCCCTGTGCCGTTGCTTGAGCCCCTAGCTCCTGCGCATTAGCAGCAGCAAGCTGAGCTCCTGCAACTTCTTCAAGGTCTAGCTGAACACCAATATCTCTAAGCCGTCCCTCCTCCTGAGCGCTAAGCATCTCAAGTTGTTGCAGGTCCTGACCCATTGCACTTCTTATAGCACCTTGTCCTTCGTTGGCAGCCATCTGAATACGACCAGCTGTAGCAGCGCCACCTCTCTCACTCTCAACTCCAGCTTGAATAGCCTGAGCTCCCTGAGCAAGCATGGCTTCTCTCTGTAACTCATAAGGCTCCTTCTGTATCGCTAACTTATCGTATACATTAACCTCAAGCTTTTTACGTGCTTCTTGCATAGCCGCATCTGCTGCGGACTCTGCCTCTCTCATTAACCTGCGTTGCTTTCCAGCGTTAGCAAAAGACATACCTGTTGTAGCTGCTGTAGTTGCCAATCCAATCCCTGCCGCTACTGTTGTAAATGCTGCCATATTATAATACTTTTATCATTTCAGATGTGTATGAGTCTCCTTTAATGTATCCAAGGTTCACATACTTATTCATTAAACTTTGATTCTTGATAAGTGCGTAGACATACTTACAGCCTACTAATCCACATATATCTGTCAATCTAGAGACCAATAACTCGATTGCGTCTTTCCTTAGTTCTTTATTGGTATAATACCTGCTTGAAATTATCCAATCTACCCATCCAACTTTAGAGTTAGTAAGGTACATAAATCCTGCGCAAATAGGAATATCACCGTCATAAACTATAATTCCTCCTTTGCCATCATTGGGAAGGAAGTCCTTCTGAGGGGGCTCCCATTTCCAATCCTTCCACCACCCTACAAGAATGTCATCGTAATCGCTATCGTTTAACTCTCGTATTGTTAGTGCCATGCTATAACAAAGATATTAATTTTAAGGGAAACTTTTCATTACGTCCGACTCAACAGCGTACAGCTCAATCTTATCCGTGTAGGTATTCTGCATATCAAACACGCAGTAGTGACCAAGGACGCCATGAGATTCAGCAACTGAATTCTTAACGTAAAATATAAACGCATCCTGAATAGGTATAGGAGTTGTCCCTGCTATTGTGGTATCAATTGTTATCTGATTAAGATTGTTCGGTAAATCTACTGTTATAGCGGTAACTCGGCCAGCTAATACTGGTGTGCCATATGAAGGTGGAAGTGAGAAGTATAAAAGGTCTCCGATGCTTATAATGCTTCCAATGGAAACAGTAAGCGGGAATCTAACCACGTTACCTCCTACGACCTGACTACTTTGAGCAATACCATTTACGCTTCTTAGAGACAACTCACCTGCAGCATTGTTTCTAATAAACGCAAAGTAAGTAGCTTCCTTCTTCTCAAACCAATCGAGTTGAATAAACCCTGACACCTGTATGTCGGTCTCTAATGTGAATGACCATGGAGCATCTCCCTGTATGTCTATTGTTTTAAAGACTTTGTTCTCTAGTACAGACGTGTTGAACACACTCTTCATTCTAGTTGGAGTGAAGTCAGCATTTGGCGTACCATTCTTTGCCTGCCAAGGAGTATAGAACGTGTTCCTCTCCTCGTTAGTGTTGTGCCTGTACAGGTCTCCACCTTTAAATGTGTAGAAGTAGCTATTCATTCCTATCATCCAATCAGGATAGTAAGAATAGAAGGAGACCCATCCGGGCCCCGTCTCGCTGTATGTTAGTGTATAGTTCGCCATAGTTATTAAGTACAAGTTCCAAATTCAATAATTACGCCATTAGAATCCACTCGATACCAGTTGTTTGCTCCAGCATCATTGGTCTTATAATAGCCTGCGCTTAGCTTAGACTGACCATTAGCGTCACTAAATACTAGGTCATATGGCCCTAATGTCCCACCAGACCCATTCACATGAGCAACATAATATATCTGGTCCATATCATTAATACAAGCAGTTGAGCTGTCAAAGTTATTAAGACTAGATGCGAATGATGTTAAAGGAGCTGGACAATTAATGTCTATGTCAAATAAAGTTGTTGAGCAAATTCCAAAAACACTAATATTTAATGTAGATGGACTAGCTGCTGTCTTTGGTATAACCATGATGCATAAACCGGGTTCTGTTCCGGTAAGTTGCATTTGTCCTGCCACTACATTCACAGTTGTCTGTGTGCCTAATGGAGCAAAAGTAGTTCCATTATACTCAAACTCATTGACATCCTCATGAGGAGAGTCTGCGACTAGATTGCAATCTGTGCTACCAATATAGGTAGGCAGACCTGCAGTGCCCTGTCTCCATCCCCATACTGGTGAAGATAGGCCATTATAGTCTATACTATTGTATGTAGCCAATATACCATCAGTTAGGCTTCGTGGGTTAAAGCTAACAATAATTGCCCCTGTGCCTGTGCCTACATTTGACTCAATGTAATATACCCCTTGAGCCCCATCCCCTTCTATGGCATCACCACATGGGATTGGAACTAGGCAAGTGCCAAATAAAACAATTGCTCCATTAGCATCTACCTGATACCACTCATTAGCTCCTGCATCATTAGTCTTGTAGAACCCTGCCGCTAACTTAAACTGTCCATTGACATCGGTAAAGACTAAGTCGTACAGCCCTAACGTGCCAGCAGAGCCATTAACGTGGGCCACATAATATGTCTGGTCTATAGCATCAGCACAAGCCAGCTCACTAGTTGCAGCAATTGTGCTTGATGAGAATGCTGTAAGCGCAGTTGGGCAGGCAACTGAAATATCAAACACAGTCCCTGAGCATGGCCCAATAAATTCAAGATTCAATATAGATGGACTTGCTGCTATCTTTGGTATCACCATCAGTGTATTCCCCGGAGCTAATGTTGTTAACTCCATTTGTCCAGCTAATACACTCACAGATGTAGTTGTGCCAAGAGCAGCAAAGTCTGTCCCATCATATTGGAACTCAGCTAAAGTATAAGGAGAGCCTGCTACAATACCACAATCAGCAGATTGTAATCCAATATACGTTGGAAGCCCTGCGCTGCCTTGAAGCCATCCAGATGTCGGTGAAGATACGCCATTGTACACAACGCTATTATAAACAGCTTTGATGCCATCAGGTATGTTTATGGTATTGAATCTAATTAGGACAGCTCCTATAGCAGCACCTAAGTCTGTATTAAGGTAATAGATGCCTTGTAATCCATCAGCAGATATAGAGTCTCCGCAAGGGATAGTACAAGAAGGACAGGTTTGCTGAGGTAAAAGTACACAATCCACCAGCTCCCTTGAGATAATACCATCTGAGTAGAATCCATTAGGAGCACATACCGTTAAAGCTGCGTTCGTAAACACAGCTGTAGCGGAGCCTAGTGATGGAGCATTTAAGTAATACGTTGAGCTTGTAGCCATTTTATTTTTTAGTTTAACTTACTTCGCACCCGCAGCAAACATCAATTACAGTAGTACTAGAGTAGCACAATGTTAAAGGAGTAGAGTCTCTAAGGTCCCAAACAAGATACAAGTAATCCTGCAAAGCAGGCACCGTAAACTCTGCATAATTAATATTTCCACTACCTTGATTTGGCGTAGCTGTAGTAGCTAATCCTAGCAACGTAGATATGTTTGCAGGAGTATTAGTGTACAGCGTATTAGTCATTAAGTACTTGAACTTGTCAGTAGCAGGATTAAAAACAAACGTATCCGTAGACAGCTTATTGGTAATCATCCTAAGAGTGCTGCCTGCTGGAGGGAAAGCCCCAGAGCCTACAGGCCCTGTTAATGCGCTGTATCTTGATACCAACGGATTATCATCCGAAGATAAGAACGTAGTAAGAACAGATTGCAATGGAGAAGTAAATGTGTTGTCCGTGTATCTGTACTCATTGTGTATACTTTGCCCTGCTTCAAAATTATTTGTCACAACAATTTGAACAATTGTGACATTATCAGATACGGTACATCCAGCAATTACAGAAAGAGATATGTTTCCTGTGTACTCAATAGTTATTGTTGCACTCTCAACGGAGATGTTGTCCTTAGCAAATGTAAGCGTTCCACTAGTGGTTTCAGGCCCTGTAGTAAACGTGTTCCCATCATAGTCTACAGTTATCTCAAATGAAGCTCCAGCACTAATTGTCTGTACGGTGTAATCAATATCAGATGAGCCCACAACAGCCCCCAAGTCTACGCAATACTCAAATGTTTTTGTTTGAGCTGGCAATGTGCTAAGAGTAAATGTCTGCAGTATACCGCAGCCTAAGCACTCAGGGTTCAAAGGAATCTCTCTATCATTAGTAGATAGCACATATTCATTCATGTATGGGTCAAACCCACCAAGCTTCTGAGTAGAGTATGAGGCATTAAACTCATCTCTAAACCAAGTACGCATACCAAGCTCAGATATGACAGCCAATTGGTCATTGCCTGTAGAGTTGCCCACCATTTGAATTACAACCCCTCTCTTCACGTCAGTAAAGAATCTATTGAATCCCCACTGCACATAGCTCTCAGGGTTAAAGCTTATTCCATACTTCTCAGTCCTTGCAATTTGATTGCCTAATACCTCAGGCACAGATGCAATAACACCACCGCCTGTAGAGTCCGAAATAATGTTTTTGCTTGACAGCACATAAGATATCTTGTCTTCCTGAAGAACAAGAATGTCGGTCTCTCTACCATCTAATATGTAGATATCTCCAAAGGATGGCTCAAGGACTTTATAGTTTAGAAGCCCAAGGTTAAACTCGTTAAGCTTATTTACATTTGACTCAGCGCTATAAACACCACTGTAAGTGATGTCTGCAAATCTATCTGCCTCTCTATAATCCTGAGCAGAAACAGCAGTTACCCTGTTGCCAAAGTTGAAGAAATTACCAACGATAGAGTCTCTAATCTTATAGCTTTCTGCTCCATTACCAAAAGAGAAACAGTTAAAGAACTTAGTATCAACAATAGCTGGAATCCCTGAATTAATGTTTTGGTTCTGAACATTGCCTTGGTGGTTTCCATTGACAATAGGGAATGACATTTCGTTCTCAAAGAATACATCAGGCAAAGCCTCTGATGGCTCTGTCTCAAATATTATAATCTTATCAGAACGGAATACAGTTATGTTTACTTCTACGTTTGAGTCTCGTGCCCTTGGCTTTAATCCAGCTCCATCGCAAGAAACAGTTCCTGTAATTAGTAACTGAAGCTCATTTGTAGTTGGGTTCCTGTAGAACTTATAATAGTTTGTGCAGACAGCTTTTGAGATTGGATTAGCAACAATATTATCTGTAATTCCTTCAAATTCATTATCTATCTCGCAAGCATTCGAACCAACAACCTTTATGCCATCATTTAAGTATTGCTTAATGTTTTCGCCAACAAACCAATCATACATATTGTCATATGAGTTTGCTGATATAAAAGTCTTTTCGAGGGTGTTTCTTCTTTCCTCACATCTATTTCCTTCTCCCCCTCTAAATTGTTTTATTGACATTATGATTCTGCTTCCTGCAGGTACGTCATAATCTATGTACGTCCAAGTAGGATTAGCTGGGTTAGTTCCAGCTATGTTCATCGGATAGACCAATACGGGGTATTGCCCACCTCTTTTCTCTTTCACGAATCTTTTTCCCGGAGCAATAATTGCGTCCTCATCCTTAATAATATTAAAGCTATTAGGATTAATTTTTGCATACACACCAGCAGGCACAGGGATAAGAATCTCAGGGTCCTCATCGCTTGGTATTTCAATAAACCCTGAAGGCTGAGAAGACTTCTCTAGTACAGTAGCGTACACGCAGTTACTGGTTGGTCCTTCCGAGTCAGCCTTAACTATAAATCTATCTCCAACCTCAACCTTTCTAGAGTTCTCTCCCTCTAGTAGGAAATAGGCATTGTTGCTCTCAGGGTCTTCGAAGAATATAGTGCAGTAAATCGTCTCATAATTCTGCTCACTAGGCTTGATAACAAATTTGTATCTAGTAGCCCAAGCAGGAGGAAATTGTGTTGGTGGTATAGTTACCTGTATAGAGTTCTTAAACGAAGATAATCCACATGGAACATGGACTGTGTTATTAGGGCTTACAATTGCTGTTGTAGACCTATTAAAGTCATCCATGTAAACAATGGCAACTTCATAGTCTCTATTGCTGTGTAAACTTTGAGTATTGCCAACCTCCTGAAAACTTGCTTGAGAAAATGTTACAGCGTAGTATTCGTAAACCTCTTGAGTAGGCGTAACAGGGTCATCCACATACTTCATTGCAGGAAACTGCAACCCTATTTGATTACTAGCTGGAGATGTTAATATTGCTATCGCTTGATTAACTGCTGTAATACCACTAGCAACTTTACTTAAACCACTTAAGTCACTTGGCAATGCGCAATTGAATTGGTCTGTAAAAGTAATGCCATTGCAGGAATCTACAACAGGCTCTATATTGTCATCCCCTACTGCATTCTGAAACTCTATACTTGATGCCAACTCATACACTGACGTGTAGTCCTTAGATAAGAAAAACGTAAAGTCAAGTCTTATATTCTCTGTAGTCTCAGTTGGAAAAGGTAAATCCCCTGACCAATCCTGATGGTCTAAAGTAACCTCTAAATTTATAGCGGCACCATTAATTAGCTCCTTGCCATCTAAATCAATATAAACAACAGCGTTAGGTACATTTAAAGGGCCGTCAATAGAATAGCTTCCAGACTGAGTATTTGTGTCTGTAGTAGCTACGCCAATTTCTTCTGAAACCAATTCAGTAGAGTACTCAATCATTAATGGCGCACCATTTTCATCAACCAAGTTGTATCCCTCTACATAATTACCGTACATCAAACGGTTCCCCATAATAGTCTGGGCCTTTGCAAATCGAGGCACATTATCATAAAGCCTCAACAGCTCAGACTCAGATAAGATTGTAAATATCTTGTTGTTTGAAAATGTGTATTCCCTTTCCTCATTATCACGGATGCCTAAGTTCTTCTTGTCAAGCTTCTCAATAACACGAATGATGTTTGCATCAGCCTTCTTGAACAACAAGTCAATGCCAACCACCAATGGCCCTCCAGAATTATAAGTGATAATTGCTGAGTTGCATAGGTTGGTCATGCCCTCATTCAAGTAGCTATCGATGCTAAAGTTGAACGCTTTGGGTATAAAGGCAGGAGCAGACCACTGAGATGTGGCACTGTACTCACCGTCCTCATATTGGTATCTGTAAGCGAAGCAAATAAATCTAGTCTCAAGATAATTTTCTTGACCATTATTTACTGTAGGCTGTACAGCTGGAGCCTCAACTGGTGGCTTCTTAATTACTAACAAAGACTCCGCACTAACTTCGTCAATATTTGTTACAGGATTAGGGTAGTTCTTCTGAACATTTAAAACTCTAGGAGGATTGTAATCATCTGTAAAAAACAGAAGCTTATTATCCAAGATATCCAACCCAGTAATAAGATAGTTGGGGTTAAAATTCAAAGTGGTATTTACGTTACCGCCATCATTAATTGAAATAACGTGATAAGTCAATATGTTTGTACTTACGTTAAACGATACTATCAAGTCAAGCTTGCCTGTAGCGCCAACAGGGAAAGTAGGGTCATGCAAAAACCAATAAATGGTTTCAGTAAAGCTGTTCTCAATAGCTCCAATACATCTAGCATTAACACTTAAAGGAGTTCCATCGATATAGCTTAATGATGTCAAAGGAGTATTACCCTTGGTGTTTTCAATTACACCAATCTCGGACTTCTCAGTGGAGCCCATCCTTACATTCATAGCATCAATGTATTCTCCGTCAGGGACAACTCTTTGGTCATAGACCTTATTCATTCTCCCTGCTGTGAAGTTCCTGCTAAACTTTGCCATCTTATTTAATTTGCTTGTCTAATCCTCTCAAATTCATTAAGAGTCTACCCGGATGAATATTACTGATTCTAATCTTAGCGTTTCTCAATAATGCTGACTTCTCCTTGCGAGCACGAGCAACAATATATTCTTGCACTCCTAGCTTGCTACTCAATATTTCATACTGAATATAAGCATAAACGTACTTCTCAAATAATTTATTTACCGTAATCTTTGAGTTGTCTCCCTGCTCCATGCCATCAGACACGTACTCTACAATACACTGCTGACCAGCCATTGGTGAGTCAAAGTTAATTACACCAGCTTTTCTGTCAATGTTAAAGGTAGGATTAAAGTTTGCCGTCTCGGTATTTAAACCATAAGCGGCACCAATGTTCCCCTCAAAATACCACATCCCATCGTAGTTCCATCCCTCATTGCCATCAAATTGATTGGCCTTGTTAAGGTAAATGCTTTTCTTAATTTTAGTGATATTGTCCAAATCAATCTGAGAGTACTCAGGAGACAATGCATTTCCCTGCTCATCAAATAGAATCCTGTACTGATTGTCCTGAAGGTATGCCTTAGATGATAAGGTCTGAATGTTTTCAGATAATGGTCTCAACCATCCATCCTTGTAAAGAGATATCCTCACCCAGTTGACGTAGTCAGATGGAAGGATATACTTTAAGTTATCGCCAACAGTAAGCTCTAAAACCTTTATCTCTTTAAACGCATCGTAGTTCAACTCTTGGATAGCTCTCTTTGCATGGAACAATATCCTGTATCGCTCCTCATTGTTCACTAAAGAATGATTCCCTGAGTACATTAACAAGAAGTTGTTAACAATATCCTGAAGGCTTACATATTGATAAGACCCCCAATTGGCATCCTCTGGAGCAACGCCACCATTTTCGTAGTACTGATATTGACTGATGTATGCCATGATTATTGTGATTGTTTTTGTTCTTCACCTCCACCAAATTGAACCGCCTCAATCTCACGTATAGACATTCCTGCATATTGTAGGATTTTTGCGACAAGCTTTATCTCATCTTCTATTGGCACTTCAAAGTCTTGATAGTCAGCTTGAGATTGATTAAACACTGGCTCACCATTCGCCAAGGTTATGTATGTCCACTTGGGGTCTTTTGGATACCTAAAATAAACAGCATCCACCTCGTTAGCTAGGTTAATGGTTGATGGGTATACGGTAAGTACATTGCCTGCCTGCGTGTAAGCAGGGTACAACTCCGTAGGGGCTGTAAGGTTTGAGTTTACAAGCATTGTAATATTGGAATGCGTAACCTTCTCCGCCTCGCCTTTAAATACTCTAGTCATTCCAGAGCCATCATAACAAAGGATTTTGTTAATCATAAAGTAATCAAAACCAGTTGTAGAAGTAGATGGAAGAAAGAATCTGTTTGTAGCTGGAGCCACTTGAGTAAGTGTAGATGTAACTATAAATGTTTCAACAGCCTCTTCTAATGCCTTACGCAAATCAGCATAGTCAGTGCCCGACATCCGAGCATTCTCCATATTTGTTATCTTGTTGTACTCAGAGAAGAACTCTTCGAATACTTCCATCTGGGCTTGCTTGGCAAACAAGTTAAAGTCTGACGGAGATATGTACCCATAGTTGTTCTTGTTTAAAACGGATAGGACCGTATTTCTAACAGAGTTTATCATTTTTTCGCCTTTTTACAAATATACATAAAAAAAAGAGGGCACAAAAAATGCCCTCATTTCCAATTGTTAACAAACCATTTTAACCATTTATGCCAATATAGCTTCCAACATTCTCAGTGCATCAATGCCCTCATCACTCTGTAGGAACCCGCCTGCAATTTCATAAGGGTCCTCACCGTAAGGGATTGACATCATTTTCTTTTTGTTGGTTGCTGTATTAAACCAAATCTCTTTATCATTGTTTCTCAAAACCAATAGCTTGTTTTCGAAGAACATTCTGATTTTAGCTTGAAACTTTAATTCAGGGTCATTCAATATACTTAAGAACTCTTTAGGTTCTGTCTTGGCAAACACCAAGATATCACGCCTCAATTCAGCAGTAGATACCGTAGATGGGTCCTTGCCAAACATTACTCTAGTAAGAGTTTCAATCTGTTCAATACTTAATTGACGAGCTTCTACTAACGCCTCTACTTCTAGGTTCAAATCATTAACCTCTTCAGCCGCCTCCTTCTCCTTATCTACCTCAGTAAATATAAGTCCGTTTAATGGGTGATAGTGAAGGAACTGTTGTAGTACAGGATTCTGCTTTGGGACTCTTAAGAATCCATCTTCAAAGATAATAGGTTCAATGATTGCATTTCCATCTTGTTCGTCTTCAAATGGAGACTTCTGATTGGAAGCATATCTAAGTGCACGATTCACATTGTTCTTCTCATCAAACCACATCAAAGGATATCTAGGATGGTTTCTTGATGCCAATGTATAAGATAGCGGATTGCCGTTTTTTAATTTGTAGACCTTGTCTACAGGAATATTCTTTGCCATTTGTTATTGAATTTAATTTGATTTAAAATTTAATTATTTTTTTACTTCTGTTTTTTTACCTGTCAATCTATCAACACGATATTCTTTCTTAACTGCCCCTACTGCTTTTTGCGAATTAGTAGGCATTACTTCTGTTTTTTTACCTGTTTTTTTATCAACACGATATTCTTGTTTGAATGCTCCTATCTTTTTTTTAGGACCCGGGTCAATTCCTTTATTTGCCATTTCTTTATTTATTTAAAGATAAATGAGAGTGTCCTGCAGGACACCCTCAGTTAGTTGTTACTTTTTTGCTTTAAGCTTATTAACTACTTCTTTAGCTCCAGCCTTTCCCGTAGAGCCTTGTCTTGCTAGGTTCCCCTTTGATGTAACTTTTCCAGCTGCATTCCTCATAGTATAATTGTAGGTCTGCTCATCTGGTTTGTTCATGTTTGTGGTATCAATTGACATTCTATATCCTTTTTTACCAACAGCAACATCCATTAATGGTGCTCTCTTATTAATAGTACTAGACTTCTTTGCTGGTTCGTCAACAATTCTAGATGCCTTTACTGTAACCTGAGGAAGTGTTTTTGGCCCCGGACCCTTTTTCTTTGGAACTGGGTCTCCTCCTTTTTTCTTGATAGCCATAATGTTTTTTATTTAAAGGGTAAAAGAGGGGCCAATTAGCCCCTCTATTTATTTATCATCCGTATCTGAACAATACGAAGTTGTTTGCACCTAAGGTACATACACAACGCTCAGATAGGAAGTTAACCTCCATTGCATCAAGGTCGCTAGTAGCAGCACCACCGGCAGAACCTGTAATCCAAGTCTTGTAACGTCTGTCTTCAGATTCAGAAGCTCTGTAACGTACGTGCAAGAATGGACGCTTAGCGTTCTTACCCATGATTTGGTCATACACTGAAGTAGAACCTGCAGGAACCATCAAACCTGTGATAGTACCAGTAGCGGTAGCAGCAGTGTTGCTAAGACCACCACGCATGGTTGGGTCGTTCAAGTACTTCCAGTCAGACTTGTAGAAGTCATAACCTCTACGGAATCCAGTGAAGCCAAGGTTCAACGCCATGTCAACGTCATTGTCGAACAAACCGTAAGAAGCAGAAGCAGATACACCACCAGAGTTGTAACCGTTAAGGGTTGCCAACATATTGTCGATGTCGAAAGACAAACCACGGTTAACGAAGATTACGTTCTCTTCGATTGCTCCCTGCTTGTCAAGACGAGAAACGATAGTATCCCACTCAGCAAGAGAAGTTGGAGTTCCAGCTCCCCATACGTTACCTCTGTTGTTAACAACATAGAAGATACCTTCAGAACCCATCATTCCAGCAGTCTTAGCGCCAGAACCTGTAGCTGCAGGAACTGCTTCAATCATTGCAGTCTCAAGATAATCTTCGAAACGTAGACGAGTCTCGTGCTCAGACTTCAAATACCAAAGGTATCCAGTAGCACCATTCTCAGTAGTTACTTCTACCCAACCGATTTGAGCCATGTCAGAACCGTTAACCGCATACTTATCTTTGATGATAATAGGGTTGTTAGAGTAGATTTCATCTTCTGATTCCAAAGAACCAACCATTCCGTTAGTGCCTTTCTTAAATTCAGAACCGTAAATGAATACAGTACACTGAGTAGAAACTGCGAAAGCTTGTCCAGCAGCCTCATAGAAAGCAACAGTGAAAGTAGTTGCAGAAGGTACAGCAGTAACGATTGCTTTGTTGAACACACCTGAAGCGTTGTTCTGAATCATTACAGTTTGACCCACACGGATTGCGATGTAAGTAACACCTGAATCAGCAACAGTGAATGTAGCTGTAGCGGAACCTGCAGCAGCAGCTGAAGTTACGTCAGTGTACTTAATGTGTAGACGGCCTTGTTCTGCCCACTTAATCTGGTCAGAGTTAGAAGGCATCTCGGCTCCAACCATTCTTAGGAATGAAGCGATAGTTCTATTACCATAACGCTCAAATTCTTTCTCGTAAGTATCAGGTAGATACTGGTTCAAGAAGTTGAAGTTGGTAATGTAGTTGGTTTGTAACGCCACCTGTTCAGCGCTTGGCTGAAGTTGGAAGGTAGGGTTACTTAATAATTGACCTGCCATTTTTTTTTAGTTTTTAGTTTTTACATTTTTTTTGCACTGCGGATTCTCAGGTTTCTACCTGAGTCAGGGTTTACCGCTCTCACCTGCATTCCTCCTGTTGGCTTACCAACCTCAGGAGCTCTACGCTCCGTCATGTTAATGTTCTTGATTTTACGAGTGACATCGTCAGTAGCATCTGACATACCTTGCTCATAAAAGAACTTAGCAAACTTCTCAGGGTTCATTGCCATGGCTAATGACCTGTGGTATCCCGCTGCGTCTTTAATCATCCCGCTCTCATCCAAAAACTTATTGATAAAGTTTTGTGGAGTAGCTTGAATTTTCTTCAACTCATTGGCATCACCCGGAGCAAACGAAATCTTCTTATCGTTAATGTTGAACTCAAATCCTTTGAAGTCTTTACTAAAAACCTCATCTGTCTTTTGGTCAAACCATCTACGCTTTCGATTAGTCTCCTCCTCTATAGTCTTCGCCTCACTAATATATTGCTTATAACTATCATACAACTCCTTATCTTCATCGGAAACGAAGCCCATACTTGACTCAAGCGGGACTTTATATTTTTCCTTCTGATTGTTGAAGTACTTCTTAGCCTCAGCAATAATTTTCTTTCTAGCTATCTTGACCTTCTTAACGGTAGACTCATCATCCAAGTCTTCATCGTATGAATACTCTTCCATTAAAGCCTCAATATCCTCACCATCTAATCCTTCTTGAGTAGATGTGAGATAGCTTTTAAGTAGCTCTTCGGGATTCATTGAATCAAAGTCTTTCCTTAATTCTAAAAAATCCTCGAAGCCTCTACCAGTTTCTTTTTTGTATTTCAAATAAGCGGACACATCTTCAGGCAAAGGCTCAGCGTCTTTACGCTCAGCAACCAAGTCATCCAATGAGTTAATCTGCTTATTGTATCTTTTACCAATATATGAAAGAACGTCCTCGTCTTTAAAGTTAAACTCTGCAGCCTCAGGTTCTTCATAGGAATTATCATCACTTGATGCAATGTTTTCCCCATCACTTACAAGTGACTGCTCATGCTTTTCAATCAATTCGTTTTCTACTTCTCGAACCCCTTTTGGTTCGATGACGTCTAGTGACCTTACTTTGATTTCCATTTTATTAGATTTTATTGTACAAACTTAATTAATTATTTTAACATTTTATCGAGGTTCAAATTCAGCCAAGTCAAAGCCATCTAAGCTATCCTCGTTAGACTCAAAGTTCAAAGGCGGAAGGTTATTCTTCCTTTGGTTAATGAGTTTAGACTGCTCACTATTTTGCTGACTAATCCTCTTAGCCTTGGCTTCTTCCTTCATCTTCTCTCTTTCAGTCAAGCTGCCAACATCTAGACTCCTCAATTGGACATTGTACTGATACTCTTCTCTCATCAACTGAGATTTAAGCATGGCCTCATTTTTACTCTTCTCAATATCAAACGCAACCTCTGCTTGTTTCAACTGCATTTTTGCTTGAGTCTCTAGCTGTATCTGCTGCATAGCGGCTTCAGATGCCATCTGCTGCGATTGCATTTGCTGCTGAGCAACCATTGCCTGCTGCTGCATCTGCATCTTCTCCTCTCTCTCTTGCTTCTTTACTCTTTTCAATTTAAGCAATTGATTCGCCAGCTTTAGGTTCTTTAGCTCTCTAATGTCAATAGCGTCCTCAAGGTTGATATCTCCTTTGGACAATGCCATTTGAATGTTCGCCTCAAGCTGAGCTCTTTGCTCCTCATCAGGAGACACTTCAATAAAGATACCAAAGTCATAGATGTACAAATCCTTAATCTCATTTAGGATAGATACATTGTACTTACCTATTTGATTGGCAAATTCGTCAGCAAAGTCAGAGTACTCTAATATGTCAGCGACTCTATATGTCAGTGCCTCTGACAGGGACCTATAAAGATAAAGGCTGCCATCTAGGATGTGACGAGTAGCTGTGTTAGAGTTAAGAGCAGCCAACTTCTGTAGACCAACCAATGAGTTAGGGTCAGGCATTGAACCGTCTCTAGCCTCATTAAGACCTGTAACAGAACGAATCATATCAATGTAATGATTCATGTTCGTAATTAGCATCTGTGTCTTGCCTGCACCTGAGCCTGAGCTAAGCTGCTGGATAGGAACCCTAGCATTATTAAAGTCTCCGTCCTGAGTATAGCTACGGCCAATAACACTACCTGTCTGGAAGTATAGTCTCAATGCGTCCTCAGGGTTGTAGGCGTTGCCTGTACCCAAGTCAATCTCGTTCAATCCATCCGCATCAATAAATACACCATCAGGCACGGTACGTGCAATCACTTGCTGTAACTTCAGGTGAGTGATTTGAATCAAGTCAGCAAAAGGTATCATCCTTCTACATAATGACTCAATAACCCCCTTGTACATACGTGGAGCACAAGCAACATAGTTTGGCAATGCGTGCTGTGAAGCAGACTTAGGGCGAACCATATTCTCAGACATCCTCCATTGCAAAAGAATGTTGGTGCCCATCACCATAATTCCCTCATACCAAACGTCAATTGTCTTTTCAATTTTCTCAAAGTTTCCTTCCTCCATCATTTCTGTAGGAGGGTTGAAGTTGTCATCCTTCTCAATTACTCTGGAACCACCTCCGTCTAGATTCTTTTTCTTATAAACAATCTTTTTAGTGGTCTTGTAATTAAAGTAAAGCAACGTGCAGGTGTCTCTATAAAACATACTGTTCTCATAAAACTGAGCCACGTTGTAGTAGTCATACCATGATTGGCTGTACTGAGTAATTTCCTGTAAGTCTTCTTTAGTTAAAGATTGGTCAATCTTCATCAACTCAGATATTGGAAGGGTCTTAATCTCTCCCCAATAAAAACAATCTTTAAAGAATGGGTCCTCTGTGTAACTATAAATTATATTGGCAGGGTCTACATACGAAATCTTTACGCCTTCACCCTGAAGGAACTCATGCTTGGCAACGCCAATGCCAACTACAGTTAAATCATAATTCAATCTCTTTCTGATGTCATCGTAATGATTCTCATCAAAGATGGTGTTGATTGCTTCTTCTTCAGCAATCTCAATTGCAGGCTTATAGTTAAGCTGCATATATAGTGATAGCTCCTCATCAGTCTGAGGTAGCTCATCAGGATTCATAACAAAAGGATTTGCTCCAGTTTCTTCTTGGATAATTTCAAGCACAGGCTTAGCCACCATTTGGCTCTCAATCATGTCCTGATACTTACTACGCTTTGCCTGAGACATTGCGTCCTGAGCGTAAGCCTTCACCTTAAATAGTCGGTCAGACATTCCGTTTACAACGATGTCTACAAACTTTGGAAGGATGGGAACTGGAGTCCAGTCTAAGTTCAAATAAGACAAGTCTCCGTCAATAGCTAATTCATTTTTATATTTACCGATTGGCTGCTCTCCACGAGCATATAGTCTTAATCTTCTGAAGTCTTGCCATTGACCATAGTATCTACAAGCGTTACCATCTTTTCTAAACCATTCGTATTGTATAGCTTGACCGACTTGTAGACCAAAGGTATCCGATGCTTTTTCAGCATCCGTGGCCAATTGGCTAGGAAACGATACCGAATTAATTTGGATTGTTATATTCTTCATTTGTCCAATTGACTTATAGTCCCTTCGTTCTTATATTTAGCGAAGTTAATAATTAATTTCGATTCTTTTTTTTCAGGCACGTACAGGTGCTTCTGATTGGCCATTATAGCTAGGCCTGAGCTGATACAAGCATCAAACTTTGTTCGGTCATTTATATCAAATTTAGCCCAATCTTCAAGCGTTCTTGTAAATGCCATCGTGCCCATGAGGTCCGCATCTCTGTACTTACCTTCTAAATCAAGCCCCACAAATTTTTCAATGTAAGACTCTATTGCCGAAGCGTGAGCTTGCTTGACATCTTCTGATGAGTTTGGTATTCCGCCTAACTCTCGTTCAGTCTTCGTCAATTTCGCAAACTGTTTGTCGGGTCTATTGATAGAAAACCCTCTGTACCCTCTGTTCTTTAGATGATACAATAATCTTGGCTTATTGTTCTCAACCAATATTGGCATACCGTAAAACACACAGGCCATCAGCACTTCTTCGAAAAATATCTCAGCGGTCTGTGGCCTTGCTATATACTCTAAGAAGAACTCATTTGTTGGCCCCTCATCCATGTGGAACTTAGTCATTCCATGAAGCGCTCCGTTAGAACCACGTCCGCCAACCACAGCAGATATATCGTATGAATCACATCCAAATGACCCAATATGTTCATTCCCGGGATACTTAATACCATTACGAATATGCACATTGTTCTGAAGATGTTTTGGTGGGAACCAGCTAATTGAAAACCTTCCTCTAGTATCAGGAGTCCAAATCACGACAGTATCTTTGATGCCATCCTTCCAAGAGAAGGAGCCCCTTGTAAGGTAATGCTCTTTAATCATGGAGTCATTGTAGTCAATCTGCTGATATATCTTAGTTAGGTTAAAGATAGATGACTTGCTCTCATCACGGAATGCATGGCTTTCCGTGCGAGGGAACTGACGATAGAATTCATTCAATGCATCCGCATCATTTTTCAATGAATCAACTTCCGCCTCCCAATAGTCTATAGCTCCATTTGTAATCCAATTGCCATCAACCCCTCGTATCTTTTCCTTAGGCTTATTGAAAACAGGATGACCATGTATATCTATAAATCCTTCCATGTTCCATTCCATTGGAACAAATAAAGAATATAGCCCACTCTTGGTCTGACCATTGGCGTTTCTGACTTTTACGTTTGAATCTTCGTAAATATCTTTGTAATTCTGTCCTCCTTTTGAAAGCGCATTGGAAGTTGAGCCCATCATACACTTGCCAATAATTTTACTACCAAGACGCAAACAGGTCTTAGTTACACGCCAGTTCTCTTTAATGTTTACAGGCTTTGTCCATTTTGCAGATTCGTCATGGGCTAAGAATAATAGCTTTTCACCATCGTATGAGTTGTCTTCAGTGTTCTTCCAATCTATTGATGTATCAAGTCCATCGACATCATTGCCGTCAGTCTCATACATATTCTTTTTGGTAATTTTTGATGCAGGCACCCTATAAGCCAACTCTGTCTTTGGCTTGTCCATACCGTCCATGATAGGCTTAAAGAAAAATGGGAGCCTGCTATTAATAGGCACTACCTTATCAGTAAACATCTTCTTAGCATCAGCACCTGTCTTTGATAGGATGCCGATACGTGCATCACGTGCAAGCGTGCCTATGTTGACACACTCAGATGATGACATGAACGAGAATCCTGAGCGTCTAATCTTTAGGTATATCATGCCAAATGACCGGGGGTCGGCACGACAGGCCTCCCAAAATATCCAATAGATTCTGTTGGCTTCACGGAAGTCAGGATATCCTACGTCAATGCTAGACCACTGGAGATACATATAATGTGAGCCCGTGATATAGGTCTTCACACCATTGTTCATAAACCAATAGCCTTGCTCTCTGCGGTCAAACTCCTGCTCGATGTAGTCTACCCACCTGTCCTTAAACTCCTTTGGCTTTTCGTTCCATTGGAATATGGATTGAATCTTGGCTAGTTCTCTAGGGATGTCCTCTCGTTCCCAGTACTGCTCGGATTTAGATGGGTGTCTTGCAGGACACTTTTCAGGAGCTATAGGCAAAGCAATTTTTAAGCCTGAGATTTCTATCACCTCACCTATCTTGCCATTCTTAGAAATGACGACAACATCGTACTGCTCGTTGTAACCGTAGAGCCACGACATCACTCTATTCTTATTAGAGACTACTGCAGGAGGAATACAATCCTTTATGACCCTACACAGACTACTGTTTTGACCTTCGCTCTGCAAATCCTTGTTTAGTATCAGTTCTACTTACACCTTTATCTATCGCCTCTAAGCTTTCTTTCTCTGATTCTATTCTGTTGAGAATCTCAAACGCATCAAATATTGCTAACTTTTTTGTAGCCGCTGCATTCTTTAACCTGTCTGCGGCAAGCTCACCTTCCACATCGCCACTCTTTACGACACTCTCTTCTGCTACCTTAATCAATTCATCCACTGCCTTGTATCCTGCGGCAATAATTCTAAGCTTGATTTCTTTTACGTCTTTCATTTTTTGTACTTTAAAAACGCAACCTGAATTAATCTAGCTGACTCACCTTCTCCAAAGTTCTCGAACAGATTTCTAGAGTGGGGCAAGTCAGAATTAAAAGCAATCATCCTATTGAACTTTGAATAGACCACAACCAATGGGTTATTGTCTTTGTCATATATTGTGGTGCCATCATCAACTGGGCACATCTCATTTAAATACAGAATGCAAGTGATGTCTCCCATCATTTCATCCGTGTGAATAAAGTTTGGTTCCTCCTGATTCAATGGAGACCTCCTCACAAAATTAAACTCTACCTTATAATCAGGAAATAATTTAGATAGATATTTGGCAAAGTCATCGTGATTTCCTCTAGGCTGTATGTTTCTGAAGATGTTCTGTCCATCTGCCACGTCTTGAAATCCGTATAAATAAATCTCGGATACATAATATGTTGGGTCTTGGAGTACGTTGTCAAAAGATAGTAAATTCATAGTTTAATTGTTATCTGATGGTCAAAGATTCTGTAAAGTTTTTCTTCATCAACAGTAAACTCGTACTCACTATCAGGACTAAAGCAGACCATGTCCCCAGCTTTCACGCCTTTGGTTAAGAGGTATTCATTTGGATACTTCATTATGCCAACTAAAGGCTCTTCACTGATTGGCTTTTTGATGTAGCTATCAGTAGCCTTAATTGGCTTGACAAAGCAGTACCTGTCGTAAGCGTTCCATGTTCCATTGCTTTTATACATAAAGAACTGGTCGGGCTCAATGAAAAAAAGGTCATCTTTGAAAAACGACTTACCGCTTTTTTGACGACCCTTCATGTCATTGTAAAACTTAAAGACATTGTGGTGAACTAGTAAGGTGTCTCCAATTTTAATTGGCCCTCTGTATCCTAGTGGTGTCTCCACTACTTCAGCGAACCTATTGGAGAACTTGTGGTCCTCCTCAGATGTGCTTACTATTAGCTCTATGCCACCGATGTCTTTTGTGTTGTCGTACCTCTTGCCGTTTATGGGCTTTGCAATAAAGTAAAATGGGGATTTCATTAGATATTAATATTGTATTCGATAGATACGGGTATTGTAGAATTAAATTCTTTCCAAAGCACTACCTCTAATTTATCGTTAATAATAAATATCTTGAAGGAGTTCTTTGCCTCATCAAATTTAATTAGATGTATTTCATTGGAGTCGCCTAGCACTCGTTGCCCCACAATGTAATGCATTGCGCTGCCCTTATAGTCAGGGCCTACCGATATCTTTCTTATGTCCATTAGATTAAATTTTAATAGGGGAGTGCTTAATGCACCACCCCTAGTTGGTCTGTTCCTGTAATTCTGTACACGTTCCCTGCCACAAGCCCTGCGCTTAGTGCTGCTGCGTTGTTAGCGTATACAGGCACCGATGGTAGAGGCATAGATAAAATGCTTCCGATAGTGTAGTTCTTGGTTACGTTGCTGTCCTCAGCATCAGTACCAATGAGCTTGTCACTATATGAGACGCTTGCGTCTGTAGAGTATGAGCTTATCTTTGCCATGATTATTCAGCGGTTACAGGTGGCTCAGGAGTAGGCTCAGGTGCAGGAGGAACTGGTGGTACATAGTCACCAGTGATGGTTAGGTTCAGCTGTGCTGCTACCCAGTCCCATGCGTAGGAGTCCACTTCCCATTGAGCGTATGCTTCACCAGTCATGCTCAAGTTTCCTTGTGCCACTTGTTGAGCTACATTACCCTCAACTGTTTGAGAAAATAGCTGATAATAGAATGTCGCACTTGTTCCTAGTGTAACATTTACAGCGTAGGCATTTAAGATAGTTGCCTCTAGTACTTGTCCGTTGTCCCAGATTGAGACGGGTTCGATTGTTTTCATGCGTTTATTTTTTTGTTTAGTTCTTGTATTGCTTTTATTATAACAGGTATTAATTCAGTATAATTTACTCCTTTCATTCCATCTATAGAAGATTCTGAAACTAACTCAGGAAAAACTTTCTCAACTTCTTGAGCAATTAATCCAATATGTAGACTTTTATTGTCTGAATCCTTCCAAGAATAGTAGACTGTTTGAAGTGTTGACAAACTTTCAACTGCTTTTTCTATAGGCTTTTTAATATCCTTTAATCTTATATCAGATGCTGATACCCATCCTGTAGAACCAGCATCCAATCTAACTCCTCCACTTCCTCCTGACCTTACATATAGTTGAGTGCCACCTCCTGTACTTCCACCCATATAGAATTCAGCTACAGCACCTCCTCTAGTTAAAGCTAATTGACCTCCTCCTGCCATTGCTTCAATACTTACAGGGTAATTCATGTACGACCCCATAACATTTAACTTTGCGCCTGTATCCGTTGTCGTTCCAATCAGCACGTTGCCGCCTGAGGTGATGGTCATCCTTATGGCATTATTAGTTCCAAATTGAACTGGATAATTATTTTCATTTCCAAAAACTGCTGAGTAAGGAGATGCACCTACATATAAAACTCCTCCAGAACTACCTTCCATTCCCCAAACCAAGTTAGCCCCTGAATTTGCGCCATCAAAATATTGCGTTCCTGTTGTAGCACCAGACCATTGAAACACTCTTCCTGTACTACCAAATCCCGCTGATGATATGTGTAATGCAGCATTTACATTAGGTGTCCCAATCCCAACGTTGCCGCTTGCATCAACTAAAAATAAATCCGTACCATTTCCTTTTTGTACTCTTAAAGCTGAATTTCCTGAATTAACACCTGCTTTAATTAACAATCCAGCATTATCCGAGCCGTTAGTATTTATAATTGCAGCTGTGTAATCTCCAATATTAGAAGTTATATGTAAAGGGTAAATAGGGCTAGAAGTTCCAATACCAACGTTGCCGCCTCCAAGTATTGTCATTCTAGCAGTTCCGTTTGTAGTAAATTGAACTGCATTATTAGCTTGGTTTCCAAAAACTGCTGCGTATGCTAAAGTCCCAAGTTGAATAGTTTGACCAGTTGAGGATTCAATTCCTAATCTTAAATCTCCGCTCGTATTATTTATTCTAATTTGAGTTGCATTTGTGCCTCCGCTAGAATTGTTTAAGAAAATACCTGAGGACAATGTACTTGTCAATGCCCCACTAAACCGCCCAGTACCGTTAACGTCAAACTTGAATCCAGCGTCTGTTGTTGTTCCAACTAGTAGATTTCCACCACTAGTAATTCTAAGTCTAGGATTTCCTGATACGTTAACATGAAAATCCATATTTATATTTCCTAAATAAATAGCACTTCCAACACCTCTACTATTATTTATTAATAAATCAAAACTATTTGTATATCCAATCCCTCCATCTTTAGTTGAGCCTAATGAATCAAAAAGCAATTGCGAGCCATTGCCAACAATGTTTACTTGAGTAGCATTTGATTGTATGATGCTATTACCAATAGTTGTGCTGCCAGTAAAAACAGGAATTGTTCCACTTGTACCAGTGCCTCCTACAGGATTAGCAGGGATTTGACTAGTTAACGCTACTGTACCTGATGCATCTGGAAAGTTTATTGTTCTATTTGAAGTAGCAAGAGTACCAAACAATTCAATATAATTTGAAGATTCATTTGTTGCTCCATAAAGTCTTAATAATGGTGCTAATAATCTATTTATACCTGAATTAAAAATCATTGTAATTGCTGGAGCAGTTCCACCACTACCGTCCATTCTTGTAGTGCCTGTTAAAATACCGCCTGTTAATGGAAGATATCCACCAGCAACTGCTGGAGCAGCACCAATATCTGAGAGGAGTTCTGCGCCTGTACGGTATTTAATAATCCCTGTATCTGAGACTAGGAACTTATCAGTATCAGTAGTAGCATTAGCAATAGTGTTTACATCTAAGCTTCCTGCAATGCCTACATCCCCATTGACACCTAAGTCAAAGTAGTTTATCAGTTCCGATGTTCCAGTATTCTTGCTCATTAGTTAGTGTTGTTTTAATCCGATACTCCGATATAAGATACTGTAATATTTCTACTACTTCCAAGCCTATTTTTTAAAGTTACTACGTCAGTTACTGCGTTTTTAAAAATACAAATCTTTCCAGCAGTATCAGCAGTATCAAACATATTGCTTGGGTCTGATATTTTGGTAATTGTGGCACTTGCATATCCACAGAAAAACAATGCTCCAGTTCCAGTATTATTTTCGGCAATAAATATTAATGAAGTATTTGTTACGGATAAAGTTAAAGTTGCACCATCTGCAACATTTTGTGCTCCTCTAACATATAATGCCCTATTATAACCAGAGGCAACCGTAGCACCATAAATACCTATTTGCCCTTGAACTCGTAATTTTTCTCCACTATCCGTTGTCGTTCCAATCAAGACGTTGCCGCCTGAGGTGATGGTTAGTCTAGGAGAAACCCCATTTCCAGCGTATATACTTGTTGCTCCAGTAACTGAACCAAGCAATTGGTCATTACCATCCGTTAATAAATAATATGTATTTAATTTTAAATATTCAGATGTTCCAGTTCTATTTAATCTCATTTCACCTGAACCTAGATTAAAGGTAGCTGCGCCTGTGTTGGCTATTCTAAATCTTTCATTTAATGTAGCATTTGCTCCAGCAGTACTACTTGTACTTGTAAAGAAAATATGGTCTCCAGAATCTTGAGAATACAAAGACGCAAAGCCGTTAGAAATATATTTCCACGCTCCATTAAAATTTAAATTCATCGTTAAAAAAGTACCAATTGTACTATATCCAATTAATAATGAATTTTGTAATTGTAATTTATTAGATGTTGTTAAATTCCAAACTGAATCAGTTGGTCCAATAGTAATTGAATCGCTTACTCTAGCCGTACCACTAACCTGCAACCTTGCTCCGTTGTCTGTTGGTGAGTTTGCTATTGAAACATTTCCATTACTAAATACTGTTAATCTATCTGTTCCGTCCGTAGACATAACAATTTTAGAGTCAAAAAAAATATTACTGGGGTCAGCATTTAAAGTTAAAGTGCCAGTAAATCCTAAACCAAAAATGGTTGCAGTATTTTGATTGTTTGCCCAAAATGATAATCCAGGATAATCCTGTGCTGAAATATTAAAACTTCTTAATCCTGTTCCACTTGTATAATTAGCTCCTCCAAATCCTCCGTTTATTCCATTGTCGGTAAATAAGCTATCACCCAAAGTAGTAGCTCCTGTAAACTTTGGTAAGGTATTAGTAGTACCAGTCCCAGTGACTGGGTTAGTAAGTGTGTTCTGCTTCCCATTCAACTGGGTTTGAATAGAGCTTGTCACTCCCTTCACGTAGCTTAGCTCAGTCAAGGATGGGTAGGTCGCAGTGCTTAAGCTTGATATAACTGTTGAGCCTGTGAAATACGCAAGCTCGTTAGTTGTGCCAGTCCCTGAGATGCTGTTCACCAGCCCTGAGGTGTACTTAATGATGTCGACAATGTTGCCTACCATTGTGCCTACAGTAAGCACCACGGTCGTGCCGTTAGTAGCTGTGTAGTCAGAGGATGTAAGTCGAACACCGTTAATGAACACGTCCACAAGCCCTACAGTGTACCCACCTGTTACAGTGAATGTAGTCTGACCAGATGTGGCTATGAACGTCTCTATCTCTCTAGCTGATGGGTTGACACCTACAGTCCATGAACGGTCTGCTGTCAAGTCATACCCAACACCGTTAATAGTTAATGTCCTAGCGTCAGTAACAGGAGTGTAACCCAAAGCATTAGTCACATCAAGGCTAGTTAATGTAACAGCCCCTGTTCTAGTGTTGAAGCTAGTTACTCCTCCTTGGTACTCAGGGATATTAAGAACACCTGTTACATTATCGTAAGTAGCTGCACCGCTAGTGCCTGTTGTAGTTAGGCTGATAGCAGCTCTACTTGTAGAGGTGACCTGACCAAGTGTAGCGAACTCATCGTTGTTGACAGCGTTGCTACCAATCACACGCCCCTTGAAGTTAGCGACCACACCTGCTGGTAGGTCTGCAATAGCCCCTGTAACAGCGTTAACAACACCATCAGTCTCTCCAACAATAATGCTTGAAGCAAACTGCTGCACCCCTGTGTTGTAAGCGTAGACAGGATATCTGCCGCTTGGATTGTTTCCGTAGTAGTCTAGAATGTTTGTATTTACAGATGCACTTACAAGTCTCTGTCCTGTAACTAGTACACCTCTAAAGAATGATATAGGAGTAGTCTCTAGCCCAGTGCCACTCCCGTTATTAAATGTATTTACAAAGCTCCATGTAGCCTCGCCACTTGGGGCTAACTCATTTTGATTGTAAGCGACTTTCAACCCATAGAGGGTATCTGTACCAATTTTAAAATTAAGCACGTCACCGCCTCTAAGAATGGTCTTCAGGCCAGTAATAGTTTGGTCCGTTCCTAGTGTTACGTATCCACTTAAGTCAGTGCTATAGTTAGGGATATTTAAAGTGTTCCCTATTAACGTAGAAACTCCACTCGTTCCAGTGGTAGTAAGTGTTATAGCGTTCTGCTTGCCATTGAATGTAGTCCAGTCCGCAGCACTCAAGGCACCTCTATTCACAGCAGATGCTGTAGGCACGTTTAAGGTTATTACAGGGGTTGTGGTGCTGTTTACTACACTAGATGATAAGTCAGTACCACTC